>JADMIO012752717.1_pt1 | contig 108510 bp, 72 predicted proteins | sample 8958161 | NCBI WGS metagenome assembly JADMIO01 (sample SAMN16585339, study PRJNA669376) | soil metagenome | isolation source: Crop rotation soil | place: USA: Cullars Rotation, Alabama | collected 2011
CTTTCCCCAGCACATACGACATTAATCGTGCCGATACCCAGGTTAGGCGCGCTGTCAATAACTATGACATCATAGTCATGAGCAACAGTTTCAATGGCCAGTCGGAGCATCAGGTGTGGATCGGTGGGCAGTTTACCTTCATCAAATTTGCCCATTAACTCAGTTTCAATACGGTGCAGAGCCAGACAGGAAGGAATAATGTCAAGCCCCGGCCAGCAAGTGGGCTTTATTGCATAAGTGACATCGTCCTTTTCCCCAAGATAGAAAGGCAGGAGAGTGTCTTCTGCATGAATATGAAGATCTGGTACCCATCCGTGATACATTGAGGCTGTTCCCTGGGGGTCGTTACCTTCCACGAGCAAAACACGTAGCCCCTTCAGAGCCAGATCCTGAGCAAGATGAACAGAAACTGAGGTTTTGTAAACGCCTCCTTTATGGGCAGCAACCCCGATCACCGGTGGAAATACGTCTTCAGCACGTCGCAATCGCGTACCAAACACATCACGCATATGATTAATTTGTTCAATTGTATAACCAACACGTTGCTCAACCCGTCCTCGAATTTCCATATCCGGGTGCGGTAGTCGCCCTGCTTTCTCGGCATCTCTGATAGCCTGAGAAGAAACCCCAACTAAATCCGCTGCTTCACCTATTCTCCAGCGCCGGGTTATTTTCCTCGCTTCCGGGCTGTCATCATTAAACTGTGCAATGGCGATAGCCTTCGTCATTTCATGACCAGCGTTTATGCACTGGTTAAGTGTTTCCATGAGTTTCATTCTGAACATCCTTTAATCATTGCTTTGCGTTTTTTTATTAAATCTTGCAATTTACTGCAAAGCAACAACAAAATCGCAAAGTCATCAAAAAACCGCAAAGTTGTTTAAAATAAGAGCAACACTACAAAAGGAGATAAGAAGAGCACATACCTCAGTCACTTATTATCACTAGCGCTCGCCGCAGCCGTGTAACCGAGCATAGCGAGCGAACTGGCGAGGAAGCAAAGAAGAACTGTTCTGTCAGATAGCTCTTACGCTCAGCGCAAGAAGAAATATCCACCGTGGGAAAAACTCCAGGTAGAGGTACACACGCGGATAGCCAATTCAGAGTAATAAACTGTGATAATCAACCCTCATCAATGATGACGAACTAACCCCCGATATCAAGTCACATGACGAAGGGAAAGAGAAGGAAATCAACTGTGACAAACTGCCCTCAAATTTGGCTTCCTTAAAAATTACAGTTCAAAAAGTATGAGAAAATCCATGCAGGCTGAAGGAAACAGCAAAACTGTGACAAATTACCCTCAGTAGGTCAGAACAAATGTGACGAACCACCCTCAAATCTGTGACAGATAACCCTCAGACTATCCTGTCGTCATGGAAGTGATATCGCGGAAGGAAAATACGATATGAGTCGTCTGGCGGCCTTTCTTTTTCTCAATGTATGAGAGGCGCATTGGAGTTCTGCTGTTGATCTCATTAACACAGACCTGCAGGAAGCGGCGGCGGAAGTCAGGCATACGCTGGTAACTTTGAGGCAGCTGGTAACGCTCTATGATCCAGTCGATTTTCAGAGAGACGATGCCTGAGCCATCCGGCTTACGATACTGACACAGGGATTCGTATAAACGCATGGCATACGGATTGGTGATTTCTTTTGTTTCACTAAGCCGAAACTGCGTAAACCGGTTCTGTAACCCGATAAAGAAGGGAATGAGATATGGGTTGATATGTACACTGTAAAGCCCTCTGGATGGACTGTGCGCACGTTTGATAAACCAAGGAAAAGATTCATAGCCTTTTTCATCGCCGGCATCCTCTTCAGGGCGATAAAAAACCACTTCCTTCCCCGCGAAACTCTTCAATGCCTGCCGTATATCCTTACTGGCTTCCGCAGAGGTCAATCCGAATATTTCAGCATATTTAGCAACATGGATCTCGCAGATACCGTCATGTTCCTGTAGGGTGCCATCAGATTTTCTGATCTGGTCAACGAACAGATACAGCATACGTTTTTGATCCCGGGAGAGACTATATGCCGCCTCAGTGAGGTCGTTTGACTGGACGATTCGCGGGCTATTTTTACGTTTCTTGTGATTGATAACCGCTGTTTCCGCCATGACAGATCCATGTGAAGTGTGACAAGTTTTTAGATTGTCACACTAAATAAAAAAGAGTCAATAAGCAGGGATAACTTTGTGAAAAAACAGCTTCTTCTGAGGGCAATTTGTCACAGGGTTAAGGGCAATTTGTCACAGACAGGACTGTCATTTGAGGGTGATTTGTCACACTGAAAGGGCAATTTGTCACAACACCTTCTCTAGAACCAGCATGGATAAAGGCCTACAAGGCGCTCTAAAAAAGAAGATCTAAAAACTATAAAAAAAATAATTATAAAAATATCCCCGTGGATAAGTGGATAACCCCAAGGGAAGTTTTTTCAGGCATCGTGTGTAAGCAGAATATATAAGTGCTGTTCCCTGGTGCTTCCTCGCTCACTCGACCGGGAGGGTTCGAGAAGGGGGGGCACCCCCCTTCGGCGTGCGCGGTCACGCGCACAGGGCGCAGCCCTGGTTAAAAACAAGGTTTATAAATATTGGTTTAAAAGCAGGTTAAAAGACAGGTTAGCGGTGGCCGAAAAACGGGCGGAAACCCTTGCAAATGCTGGATTTTCTGCCTGTGGACAGCCCCTCAAATGTCAATAGGTGCGCCCCTCATCTGTCAGCACTCTGCCCCTCAAGTGTCAAGGATCGCGCCCCTCATCTGTCAGTAGTCGCGCCCCTCAAGTGTCAATACCGCAGGGCACTTATCCCCAGGCTTGTCCACATCATCTGTGGGAAACTCGCGTAAAATCAGGCGTTTTCGCCGATTTGCGAGGCTGGCCAGCTCCACGTCGCCGGCCGAAATCGAGCCTGCCCCTCATCTGTCAACGCCGCGCCGGGTGAGTCGGCCCCTCAAGTGTCAACGTCCGCCCCTCATCTGTCAGTGAGGGCCAAGTTTTCCGCGAGGTATCCACAACGCCGGCGGCCGGCCGCGGTGTCTCGCACACGGCTTCGACGGCGTTTCTGGCGCGTTTGCAGGGCCATAGACGGCCGCCAGCCCAGCGGCGAGGGCAACCAGCCGAGGGCTTCGCCCTGTCGCTCGACTGCGGCGAGCACTACTGGCTGTAAAAGGACAGACCACATCATGGTTCTGTGTTCATTAGGTTGTTCTGTCCATTGCTGACATAATCCGCTCCACTTCAACGTAACACCGCACGAAGATTTCTATTGTTCCTGAAGGCATATTCAAATCGTTTTCGTTACCGCTTGCAGGCATCATGACAGAACACTACTTCCTATAAACGCTACACAGGCTCCTGAGATTAATAATGCGGATCTCTACGATAATGGGAGATTTTCCCGACTGTTTCGTTCGCTTCTCAGTGGATAACAGCCAGCTTCTCTGTTTAACAGACAAAAACAGCATATCCACTCAGTTCCACATTTCCATATAAAGGCCAAGGCATTTATTCTCAGGATAATTGTTTCAGCATCGCAACCGCATCAGACTCCGGCATCGCAAACTGCACCCGGTGCCGGGCAGCCACATCCAGCGCAAAAACCTTCGTGTAGACTTCCGTTGAACTGATGGACTTATGTCCCATCAGGCTTTGCAGAACTTTCAGCGGTATACCGGCATACAGCATGTGCATCGCATAGGAATGGCGGAACGTATGTGGTGTGACCGGAACAGAGAACGTCACACCGTCAGCAGCAGCGGCGGCAACCGCCTCCCCAATCCAGGTCCTGACCGTTCTGTCCGTCACTTCCCAGATCCGCGCTTTCTCTGTCCTTCCTGTGCGACGGTTACGCCGCTCCATGAGCTTATCGGGTCCACTCGCGAACGCAGAAAGGCCCACCCGAAGGTGAGCCAGTGTGATTACATTTGCGGCCTAACTGTGGCCAGTCCAGTTACGCTGGAGTCACTAGTATTTAGGTGACACTATAGAAGCGGCCGCGACAACTTGTCCACGTGGAATTCTAAGCTTAGGATCCCAATGTGCTGGAAAGTATCCCTGCTTTTAATAACAATTGTGTTGCAACTGCCTTTGTTACTTTCCCATGCTCAGAAAATACCGGTTGCACTTTCGGAAAAAAAGATGTTTCAAAACCAAAGTGACTGGTAATGTCAGATGATATTTCATGCTGAACGAAATCCCAGAAGATTCCTTCAGAAAGAGCAGAGGTGGTGGTTGTGATGTGACCCGTGAGTTTCATGGCAATAAAATCTCCGGGAAGCATGAACTTATCAATGCGTTCGTAAATTTCAGGTTCGTTTTCTTTTACCCATGCCAGTTTTGATGCGGTGAAATTGCCTGGAGAATTCAGCAGGTGTGTAAGACATTGCTTTTCACCTATCGCCTGAAAAGCTTCTTCTCCAATCCCAACAGCACGACTGTCGCACCAGATAATGGAATTACGCAACACATGCTGTTCCCTGTCAACAAGCACCAGGCCATGCATCTGGTATGCAATTCCTACAGCTCCTATTTCCTCCGGGTGATATTTTCCGTGAGCATGACATCTAAGTACGGCCTGCTGTACGTATTCCCACCACAGGTCAGGACTTTGCTCTGCCCATCCTGACCGGGGTGCCATTATATCAGCTTCATTTTCCGGAAAAAATGCCGACGTTATGCATTTTCCGTCCGCTGCATCAACAACAGAAACTTTTACCGTAGATGTTCCCAGATCAATACCCAATAATAACATACTGCTGAAATTACTAAATCACTACTTCACGCTTTGTAATAGTTCAAAAAAAGGAAGGATGAAGAATCATCCCTCCGTGAACGATTGCTTAAGTGAAAAAAATCTGAATTGCCTATGTATGAATGTTTGTCTCAATGTTCTATAGTTATTGTTTCAGAGCCTGTAAAAAACTTGTATACGCCGGCTTCTTTGAATAGCTGGAATTAAATAAAAGCGGGAAGTCTTCCTTGTGCAAAACGGTAACGATCCAGCTATCACTATCCGCAACTCCCCAAACTGTTATATCATGTCGTTGCGAAGCTGGAACATTTTTTTTGAACGATTCTACCACATAACGGTACATGGCTGCCTGGTCGCTTAAATTTTGAGGCGAAGCCGTAAAGCCTGCCTGGTTGTTTGGATTCATTCTAATGTCGAGTTCCGATACTCTAATTTTCAGTCCCGTCGCTGCGAGTTTTATAAACATAATGTCAATCCCGGGCTTTGAAGTAGCCGTGCTGATGTGCATTTGTGTACCAATGCCATCGATCTTCGCCCCTTTTGATTTTAATTCATTAACATAGGCGATTAATGAATCCAGTTTTCTGCTGTCTGATTCAAGGTTGAAATCATTAATGAATAACAAAGCTGATGGATCTGCCGCTTTTGCATAATTAAAGGCCTTTAATGCAAAATCCCTTCCCAGGTATTGTGCCCAATAAAAATTATCCGGCGCTGTAACCCCGGATGTCCGGATGGTTCCCGTGCCATCATTGATGATCTCATTCACTACATCCCATGCTTTTACCTTTTCCTTATAACGTGTAACGGTGTTCCTGATAAATCGGCTCAACGCAGAATCGATATTGGCTGCAGCTTGTGCTGTCGGAAGCGCACCCCCGGAAATTACTTCATTGATTTTTATATTATCTATGGTAAAAACACCTGCTGTTGGAAAATTCAATCGTAGGATAGGCGAAGTTTCTAAAGCTGTCAGCGTCCATGTATACGTAGCCCATGAGGTTGCAGGCATGATTTCGTTTTGCTGATATTGGTTATTCTGATTAACCAGTCTAACTGTACCTCCGCTTACCGATGATTTGATATCAACACTTACCCTGTATTGTGTTCCTACCGTTGCTGTCCAGCCGGAGCCTATTGCCTGCATGTCATAGGCATTGATGCCGGGTGTGGTTACAGTTGCTTCCAAAGCTCTTGAACTACCATTGCCTGGTACAGCTGCATAACTTCCAGCTGCTGTTCCTCCAATCAAAACATTCCATCCAGTAAACAAAGTGTTTCCTGTTCCGGAGTTACCTGTTCCTGATTCAAAATCGCCACTGGTCAAAAGATTTGTATTATTTACACTTCCGCTACTTACTGTAAGCGAATTGAGGTACACCGCATTTTGATTCGCATGCCAACCCAGCGTATGTCCAAATACTTCCAGTCCTGATGCATCCGACAGATTGAATAATTCGTCCGCAGTGCTGTAATCAAAGGTTCCATCATTTTTTACAATTGCTCCATGCTTCATATTGTAAGCAAAAGTTACCTGGTCTGCTTCCCTGGCAACAATACTTTTATAGGATGAATTGTTCTTAAACAAGCTATAGTCTATTGCCAAACCGATTGGAAATGATGATGCCGATTTTAACGTTGTATCCGAAGAAGGAACCGGATTAGGAGTGGGTGCAATGTCTTTATCTTTTTTACATGCGGTTATTGCAACAACACATGATGTAATCATCAAAATCCCAAGCCTGGATGTCACGTTTGATATAAACATTCCTGTAGTTCAAATAAAGTTTAAATAATCGCCAGATGTAAGAGGAAGGATGACCTTAATCACCCTTCCCGGCTTCTATTGTTTAGCAAGCATTAATAACCCGGGTTTTGATAAGCTAATTTCTCTTCCGGAGTAGCTTCCATAAAATCAAGCTGTGCCTGTGGTATCGGCCTCAGGTAAAAATTTGGCTGAATGGTGCGGTTTACTGTCACCGGGGTATGGTCTCCATTGTTAGGACCAGAGATTCTGTAAGTGCCTGCAACTTCCGCCCACTTTTGTGTACGTACCAGGTCGAACCAACGCACTCCTTCACCAAAATATTCACGGGAACGTTCAGCAAGTATATAATCAATGTCAATAGTGGCAGGAGTGGCAGCAACCATTGCTGCACTGTTGTCTGCTACATATACAGCATTCCCCTTGTTGGAAAAACTCCACTTTCCGGCGCGTGCGCGAATGACATTGATTAATTCCCTTGCGCTTTTACCTGCAACCGTTGTAGCACCTTTTACAGCCGCTTCTGCCGCAACGAAGTACAACTCAGAGAACTTGGCAATTTTAAAAGGACGTGTGCTGGCAACATTCGGTTCTCCCAGTCCTACATTATCAGTACGATAAACTCCCAGCTTCCAAAGCCCCGGAAAAACAACCCTGCTTATTCCACTTGGCGCAATAACAAAATCAGCACGGCCTGGCAACATTCCTGCTCCAACGTTACTATACGCTTTTCCAGGAAAATTTGCTCCCGCAGGATAAACGATACCGGCGGCTTGTGAATCATATTCCAAAAAAGTGAGTATGGGTTGCCCGGGTGAAACCGGCATGTCGTTGGCATTGTATACTACTGCTGGTGCTGAAGTTTGTGGCACATAGGCTTTGGGCCAATTACCCCTGTAAACTGTTGTAAAAGTTCCATCGTAACGGGAATCCAAAGTTTTTTCAGCAAAGGTGTTCAGGAAAACTCCAAGGGGAGGCGCCATGCGCGTGTAAGGACGTCCCAAATTCTGGGCTGCCTCTCTTTGAACAGAACTAAATGCACCGGTACCATCGGGGTTTGAAGCGCTTCTTATCAATGTATAATTCCAGTTAACCATCCAGTAAGCGGTGTTCCTGGGAGCAGGAATTTCACTATCAAAACCGCTGAGGGGAGATCCATTATACAAGGCGCTTTCCTGGGTGTGATCGGCATATAAAAGCATTTCTTTATTCCGGTCATTACCACCTCTGTGCAATTCATAAAATGTACTCTCAAGGCCAAATGACCCTGGATTGTCTATGCCTTGGACGGCGATATTATAAGCTTGTTGAAAATAGTATGCTGCATCATGACCATCAGGGTCTGTACGGCTCGTTTGAGGATAGGTAGGAATGTTATTCGGGTTTTGAAGCCACCAAGCATAAGTTAAATATGCTTTAGCCAGGTAAAGTCGCGCAAGTGTTTTAGTAGCAGCACCGGTGATCCTCGGAGCAGCCGGCAAATCATTTATCGCTTGTTGCAAATCCGGGAATATAGCTTTGGTGTAAACCTCTTGTACTGTATTACGAACAGATTTTCTCGACGGAGTTGTATTGAATTTTAATTCCCCTGCTCCAAGGTCCAACGGAACGCCACCGAATGTTTGCACCAACATAAAATAATCAAACGCACGGAAAAAGCGGGCTTCGGCAATCAGTGAAGAAGCAATTCCTACCGCAGCAGCATTTTCAATAACACCGCTGGCTGTATTGATATTGGAAAAAGCAGGCGCCCATAAAGCATCTGAACGGCTACTCGTAGACGTTATTTGTCCCACGCCGCTCATATCCATATCCTTGAAGTTAGCATCAGCACTCTGGCCATAGGTATATTCGTCAGTACCCGTTTCCCATGAATTGTAATAATAGGGCTGTCCGAATAAAATACGGAGATGACCGTACATGGAAGTAATACCGCCCAGAACTCCCGTTTCAGTTTTAAAAAATTCAGGTGTGTAAATACTGCGGGGTTTTTCTTCAAGGATTTTCTTACATCCTGAAAATGCCAGCATCAGACAAACTGAAGCAACAACAGATTTTATATACAAATTTTTCATTTGTCAATATTTTTAAAATGAGAGATTGATACCCCCAACATAGTTTCGTGTTGAAGGTGTATTAAAACCTACGGTAAGTACGCGCCTTGGAATAATGTTGCCGACTGATGCCTGATTTTCATTTCCAAGAGAATTGGTTTCCGGATCCAGGCCTGATTCATCATGGTAAGGCGAAAACATCACAAATGGATTCTGTACTGTAAAATAAACACGCAGCTTAACAGCGGAGTTTTTGATAAGTCTTCTATTCAAATCATATCCCAGTGTAATGGTGCGTATTTTCATGTATGATGCATCAAAGTAACCGAGCGTACTGGCATACTTTGGATTATCATTACTGATAGGTCCTTTGGGATTGGGATACTTTGCATCGGTATTGGTGGGCGTCCAATAGTCTACATTAATATTATTTCTACGGCCTGTCAGTAAATTCAGATAGCCATTTGAATTATGAATCGTGCTTACAAGAACACCGCCTTTTTTAAAAGTGCCTATTACACCCAGATCAAATCCCTTGTAACCTACATGAGTATTGAAACCACCCTGGAAATCAGGATCCACATCAATAATTTGCCTGTCCGCTGCACCTATTGCTCTTAAAGGTTTGTGTGTTACCGGGTCATAACCTCCTGTATACAACACCCTGATCATGCCAATTGTTCCACCAGGTTCAAGGAGACTGAGAAAATTGTCAGTGGTATCCTTAACAGTGTTCCAAAGGCCGATTCTCTTGTAATCGTAAATCGCATTTATATTATGTCCAACAAACCATGCATTGCCTTCATCCCGCGTTTGTCCCGACGCAAGAGACACTAATTTATTATCGTTGGTATAGAAGTTAATGCCTGCATCCCAGTTCCAGCCATTTTTGTTGTTGAGAATGATTCCATTCAAACTGATCTCAATGCCCTTGTTTTGCGTGGCCCCGATATTCGCTGTATAACCAGACACTCCTGATGTTGGAGGCAGGCCCAGGTTGAGAAGAATGTCTTCGGTTTTTGTAATATAATATTCAACTGTACCGGACAAACGGTTTTTAAGTAATGAAAAGTCAAGACCCAAATTCCAGGTCTTGGAAAATTCCCATCCTAAATTTTCATTAGGCAGCTGTGAAACATAATATCCTGTTGCAAAGGTTGAAGGACCAAAATTGTAAGGCCTCGTGCTTAACAGTCCAAGTGTAGCATAAGGATTTATAGATTGGTTGGATGTTTGCCCAAAACCAGCACGCAGCTTCAAACTGTTTATCGCAGTGATCTTCTGCATAAATGATTCATTCGCTATATTCCATCCCACAGATATGGCAGGATAGGTATGCCATTTATGTCCTTCAGCTAATCTGGATGAAGCGTCGGAACGTACGGTAGCTGATATCATGTAGCGGTTATTGTACGAATACATCACACGACCCATCCATGAAGTAAGTCCCCATAACTGGTAGTCCTGGTTAGCAGGATCTACTGTTATCTGTCCGGCTGCCTGTCCGAGATTATAAAATTCAAAGGCATCAGCAGGAATATCCTGGGCCGACATATTTGACCTGTTGTATTTGCTTTGTTCGGAAGAGTACAGGGCCACTACGTCCACGTTGTGTTTCCCGCCAAAAGTGTGGTCATAGCTAAGGAGGTTCTCTAATGTCCAATGATAAGTTGTCCTGTTATCAACAGAAGCAGAAGATAATGTTGAAGCGTTGGTACTTCCAATGCCCTGCCCTGTATACGCTCCATTATTGATTTGTATATAATCCAATCCAAGGTTGATCTTATATTTTAATCCATCAATAAAAGGAGCCTTTACTTCACCGAAAATGGAATTGTAAGAGGCAAAACCGCGAGTTTCATTCAGCCATTTCTCTTTATCCTGTAAACTATCCACTACGGCTTTTGTAAAAACATACTGGTCATCACCTGCCATCCGTACAATCCTTTTGATACTTCCATCAGGATTATAAGGAGTGGCTAGTGGTGACATACTTAAAATATTATACAATCCTACCTGATTCCCTTCACTGATGTTCTGGTTATCGTAAGTACTGAACCCTATACGAAAATATTTTCCCACCTGCTGATCGAGAGCGCCGCGTAGTGAGTAACGTTTGTATTGCTGAGTGGGAATTACTCCCTGGTTGATATAATAACCGAGCCCGAAATTATAGGTACCTGTTTCACTACCCCCTGAAAGGCTGATGTTATTATCCGAAACCAGGCCATGCTTATAAAATAAATCCTGCCAATCCGTATTGACGTCATTAGCCTCATCAGGGCCGTTGGTGTATTGTCCCCTAGCCGCACGCAAGGCTGCAAATTCCGGCCCGTTCATCATCGGATATTTGGCAAATACTGTTTGTACGCCGTAATAAGCGTTATAATTAATTTTCGGCTTTCGGTTCCTGTAACCTTTATCGGTTGTAACCAGTATAACACCATTGGCACCACGTGAACCATAAATAGCGGTTGCTGATGCGTCTTTCAGAATTTCAATGCTCTTGACATCTCCGGGATTGATATCACCTAAGGAACCTAAGAATGGAATGCCATCGAGAACAATCAAAGGATTGTTATCAGCACTCAGTGATCGTGTGCCCCTTATACGGATTTGCATGGTGGCACCGGGCCGGGTTGAAGTCTGTTCAATGTCCACTCCCGCCACACGCCCCTGCAATGCCTGGCTAATATTTGCTGAAGGCACTTCGCGCAATGCATCTCCATTTATGGAAGCAACCGACCCTGTAACAGCTTCTTTTCTTTGAGTACCGTAACCAATAACTACGATTTGCTCCATGGTTGTACCCGTAGTACTCAGGGTAGCATTCACCACCGTCCTGCCTTTCACATCCACTTCAATAGGAGTATATCCAACTGAAGATATTACCAGGGTTGCTTTAGGAGGTGCTTCAATTTGAAATTCCCCATTCGCATTGGTGGTAGTTCCTGTTATGGTTCCCTTGATTACAACAGAAACGCTGGCAACCGGTTGATTCTTTTCATTGGTAATTCGTCCTTTTACAGAAACATTCTGCGCGTGTGAAAATTGTGCAGTCAGAAACAAAAAGAAAACAGTGAGGGTCATTTTCTCCCAAAGCAGCTTTCGGGAGGTTAATACTGAAAGCGGGTTTCCCGCAACCGAAATTTTCATAAAAAATGTTTTTTCAGATGTTATTGGTTGTCCTGAATACCGGAGTTGAAGATTTAATAGGGGGATCTGAAAAACAATTGAATGAATCAATCAGGCCTGAATGAAGAATGACCAGGCCCATGCTGCCATGGAATGGCTTCCATGCAAAAAAAAGACAGGGGAAATAGCATAGCCGTTAGTTAAAAATTAAGCAAGCCTATTGGTTTATCCATGTCCAATTTAGGACATTTTTTATTTATGCAACCGATTACATAATTTTTTTTAAAAAATAATTGCTTTAGCTTTATCTGTAAACATGTAAGCGATTGTATGAGAAAGGGCAAAGAAAGCACTATTTACGACATCGCGAAGAAACTCAACATCTCGCCTGCCACCGTAAGCCGCGGACTGAAAGATCACCCGGGGATCAGCAAGAAAACGAAGAAAAAGATCTTCGATATGGTGGACGAGATCGGGTACCGGTCAAACCATTTTGCCAGCAACCTGCGGCAGCAGAAAACCCATACCATCGGTGTGATGGTGCATGAATTGAACAGTACATTTATTACTTCAGTTCTTGCAGGCATCGAGAAAGTCACCACTGAAGCAGGGTATGACCTGATCATTGCCCACTCATCGGAAAGCGCATTAAAGGAAGCCGCCAATGCCAAGAACCTTTTTCATAAGCGTGTGGATGGCCTCATTGCATCTCTTTCATTTGATACGACAGACCTGGATCATTTTAAAAGATTTACTGATAAGGGCGTACCTGTAATGTTCTTCGACCGCGTGGAACAGGACGGAAACAATACGGTAGTGATCATCGATAATGCAAAATGCGGATACCAGGCTACCAAACACCTGATTGAACAGGGATGTAAAAGAATCGCCCACGTTACATCGCCGCTCAAAAGAAATGTATATGCCCAGCGCTTCAAAGGATACAAGGACGCACTGTTTGATCACGGTATTCCATTCGATGAAAATTTGCTGATCATTAATGACCTTAGTGAAAAAGCAGGTATCGAATCCGCGCACCAGGTGCTGAGAATGAAGCCACTTCCGGATGGCATCTTTCTTACCAATGATTTTGTAGCAGCAGTTTGTATGCGCACCCTGAAGGAAAATGGAATCAGGATTCCGGAAGACATTGCTGTAGTTGGATTTAACAATGATGCCATCGGCAAACTGATTGAACCTGCACTCACTACCATAAATTATCCTGGTATTGATATGGGTGAGATCGCCGCGCGCAATTTAATCAATCACCTTCAGGGCATCAGTGATCTGCACCAAACCAATACCATTATTGTTCGTTCAGACCTGATCGTAAGAAAATCATCATTAAAAAAAGGAAGCCTGTGAATTCATGAAACGCCTGCTGTTGCTTTTCCTCGTCGTACAATTAAATGAACCGCTTCATGCAGAGGATGGCTATCGCTTATGGCTTCGTTATGACCCGGTGGATGATCCTGCACTGCTGGCAACCTACAGGCAGCAGATCCATTCGTTTTATGTTTCCGGAAAATCTCCAACGATCGATATCGTTAAGAAAGAACTGAAAACAGGTCTCGAAGGTTTACTGAACATGAAAATCAGTATGCAGGATAAAAATGCATCTGTGATGGTTATCACCGGGAACACACAAACTCCTGTATCCAATGCCCCACCCAATTTTACACTGCTTGAGGATGAAGGATTTTCCATTGTTACCCGATCGCATACAATTATCATCGCTGCAAAAAAACCTGTCGGAGCTTTATATGGCATCTTTTATTTTCTGCGCTTGATTCAAACGCACCAGGACCTCACGCATCTTTCCATAACGTCCGCTCCCAAAATCATGTTACGGTTGCTCAATCACTGGGATAACCTGAACCGTCATGTGGAACGGGGTTATGCAGGCATTTCCATTTTCAACTGGCATACCCTCCCCGGGTATATTGATCAACGTTATATTGATTATGCAAGGGCCAACGCATCCATTGGCATCAACGGAACAGTACTGACCAATGTAAATGCAAATGCGCTGGTGCTTACACCTATGTATCTTGAAAAGGTGCAGGCGCTGGCCAACGTTTTCCGTCCGTATGGTATCAGGGTTTATCTCACGGCAAGGTTCAGTGCACCTGTTGAAATAGGTGGATTGAGTACTGCAGATCCACTGGATGCACAGGTTCAGCAATGGTGGAAAAACAAGGCAGATGAAATTTACAGGTACATACCTGACTTTGGAGGCTTTCTTGTAAAAGCCAATTCTGAAGGTCAACCTGGTCCGCAGAATTACGGACGAACACATGCCGATGGGGCCAACATGCTTGCCGATGCCGTTACACCGCATGGTGGAATTGTAATGTGGCGGGCGTTTGTTTACAGTAATGAAGTTCCTGACGATCGTGTAAAGCAGGCCTCTAATGAATTCCAACCGCTCGACGGAAAATTCAGGTCTAACGTTCTTGTACAGGTGAAAAACGGTCCGCTTGATTTTCAGCCACGCGAACCTTTTCATCCTTTATTCGGAGCAATGCCCAAAACACCGCTGATGCTGGAGTTCCAGATTACGCAGGAGTATCTTGGACAGGGAACACACCTCGTATATGAAGCACCATTGTTTAAAGAGGTGATGGATGCAGATACCTATAGATATAGTCAAGGCTCAACAGTTTCAAAAATCATTACCGGTGAATCAGAACACCACGAGTTGTCCGGTATCGCCGGTGTTTCCAACATTGGAAATGAAAGGAACTGGACGGGTCATTTATTCGGACAGGCAAACTGGTATGCATATGGAAGACTGGCATGGGATCCGGATCTTTCAGCATCTGCAATTACTGATGAGTGGATCAGGCAGACATTTTCCAACAAGGCTGCAGCAATTAGTGTGATCAGGAAAATGATGTTGTCATCCAGGGACATCCTTGTCGGTTATATGACACCGTTAGGCCTGCATCACATTATGGGCACCGGGCACCATTATGGACCTGCTCCCTGGGTAAACAATGCAGGTCGCGCCGACTGGAACCCTGTATATTACCACCGTGCAGACAGCGCAGGCATTGGTTTCAACAGAACTGAAAGCGGAAGCAATGCCGTTTCACAATATGCGCCTGAAGTTGCAGCGCAATTCAATAATCTCAAAACATGTCCGGAAAAATATCTTTTATGGTTCCACCATGTGGACTGGAATTACAGGATGAAATCAGGAAAAACTTTATGGGAGGAATTATACACGCACTATTATGAAGGTGTGGACGGCGTACGTGAAATGCAACAGCAATGGAACAGCGTCCACCCGTATGTTGATGAAGAAAGGTTCAGGCATGTTGAGATGATGCTTACCGTACAGGAAAGTGATGCGGTATGGTGGCGAAATGCATGCCTGTTATATTTCCAGACATTTTCGCACCAGCCTATTCCTGCTACTTATGAAAAGCCTGATCATACCCTTGAATATTATAAAAGCTTACGATTCCCTTATGCTCCCGGAACGGGTCAATGATGTAACATGCCAAATAACAATAAAATTGCCATTGTAACCGGCGGAGGCTCTGGTATCGGACTGGCTATTGCTGAAAAATTTGTAGCAGCGGGTATACAAACCATTATTATTGGAAGAGATGAGCAAAAACTTGGTGCCGCACAAAAGCGCATGGGCCCATTATGCGAACCCCGAGCCTTTGACCTCGCCCAATTGGCAAACATTGCGGATCTCGTTGATGGAATTATAAAAAAATATGGACGCATAGATATTCTCGTGAATAATGCAGGCATCAACATGAAGAAAGAATTCACTGAAGTTACCGATCAGGATTTCGGTAAAATCATTCATACAAACCTCTCAGCCGTTTTTTCTCTTTCACGCGAAGTGGTGAAAGGAATGTTGTTGCATTCACCAGGTGGCAGCATTATTAATATCAGCTCCATGGCTTCGCAATATGGCATCCCGAAGGTGATTGCTTATACAGCCTCCAAATCGGCGATAGAAGGAATGACCAGGGCGATGGCAACAGAATTGTCACCGAAGGGGATTCGTGTCAATTGTATTGCGCCGGGTTTTATAGCTACGGAGATGTCGGCAAAAGCATTGAATAATGACCCTGAAAGAAAAGCAAAGGCGATAGGAAGAACACCCATGGCAGAACTGGGTCAGCCATCTGACATTGCAGATGCAGCACTGTTCCTGGCAACTGATGCATCGAAATATATTACCGGGGTAGTGTTGCCTGTGGATGGAGGTAACAGCATTGGCTTCTGAATAGTGAACCACGGTGTGACGGCGACACAGAGGTTCACTGTGTTTACCGATAACTATCGGAACCGTGCTCCGGTGCCTCCGCGCCTGCACCGCATGTGCGGGGGTTTAAAAACAACCAGGATTTGGGGGGATTTTAGGGATTAGAGTGACGGAGAGAAGGAAAGCTGATTATTATGTTCCCGCTTGTGCGGGAAGGTTTATTAAGATTAATACTTTCAGATGTCTTCCCGATGTAAGGAGGGATCTGATGTAACTAGATGTTCTGAAATTTGGAATTATAAAATACTTGAAATCATAACCAATCCTTAATCATCATGATTATCTGCGTTCTTTCACTCTGCCTTTAAAAACGAATCATTTGAAATGAAAATTATTTTTATCATATTCTTATTTTTTATTTCAACTGCTGTTTTCGGCCAGGATATTATTGTAACAAAGTATCAAAAGGGAGCGTTCACTCTCGCCGATTCTTTAACCAAAGTTGATGTGTATGTCGATTCTCATGAAGAAATATTAATTCAAAAAGCAGCAACGCTTTTTACAGAAGACGTTGAAAGAGTAACCGGTAAAAAGCCTTCAGTCATACATGAAATTGCAAAAGGCAAACAACTGGTCATAATTGGAAGTATTGATCATTCACGGTTATTGAAGCAATTGGCAGCCGAAGGAAAGATCAACATCAAAACCATCCAGGGAACATGGGAAGCGTACCTTATCCAGGTGGTGGACAAACCATTCAAAGGAATCGAAAAAGTGCTGGTGATTGCAGGAAGTGACCGGAGGGGAACGGCATATGGCATTTTCCATTTGTCTGAACTGATCGGTGTATCTCCCTGGTTCTGGTGGGCTGATGTTCCACCACAGCAGAAAAAAAACATTTACATCAATCCAAAAACACATTTTTCGGACGCGCCCAAAGTAAAATATCGTGGAATTTTCATTAATGATGAAGCACCTGCACTCAGCAGTTGGTCGAAAGAAAAATTCGGCGGGTTTAACCACCTATTTTATGAAAAGGTTTTTGAATTGATCCTCCGGCTGAAAGGAAATTATGTATGGCCGGCCATGTGGGGCAATGCATTTTATGATGATGATTCCCTCAACATACAATCCGCAGATGAGTATGGAATTGTGATCGGCACTTCACACCATGAACCGCTCATGAGAGCGCATGATGAATGGAGAAGATATGGAAAGGGTCCATGGGATTACGACAGTAATGAAGCACGCCTGAAACAATTCTGGCGCACAGGTATGCAGCGTGCCACCAATGAAAAGATCGTCAGCATTGGCATGCGCGGTGATGGCGACAAACCAATGAGCCGCGAAACAGCTACTGCACTGCTGGAAAGAATTGTGAAAGACCAGCGTAACATCATTGAAGAAGTTACACACAAACCTGCAGCTGCCACACCACAGCTTTGGGCTTTATATAAAGAAGTGCAGGATTATTACGACAAGGGCATGCGTGTTCCGGATGATGTTACGCTTTTATTGTGCGATGACAACTGGGGCAACCTCCGTAAACTTCCCCGTCCAACTGATCCACAGCGGAAGGGAGGCTATGGAATTTATTATCACTTTGATTATGTGGGCGGGCCAAGAAATTATAAATGGATCAACACCAATAATATTTCAAGAGTGTGGGAGCAAATGCACCTGGCATATGCGCATGGGGTCGACCGCATATGGATCGTTAATGTAGGAGACATCAAGCCGATGGAACTGCCTATTTCATTTTTCCTCGATTATGCATGGGATCCTTCAAAGTGGAATGAAGACAATATTCATCTCTATTATACTGAATGGGCAAAAGAACAATTTGGCGAAGCGTTTCAGTTTGATATTGGAAATATCCTCCGCGCCTATTCACAATATGCTGCACGAAGAAAACCGGAGTTGCTGGATGAAAAAACGTATAGCATTTTCAATTACAATGAAGCAGGTGAAGTGGTTGAAGCGTGGAATCAATTGCTGGAAAAAGCAAAAGACATTCAAATAAAATTACCTCCTTCAGCGCATGATGCGTTTTTTCAATTAGTGGTGCATCCTATATGGGCGATGGCTAACCTTCACGAAATGTACATGGATGTGGCAAGAAACCAATATTATGCTAAGTTCCATCTTAAGGAAGCGAATGAATGGGCCGATCAGGTGAAAAGACTTTATGATGAAGACTCCAGGATCACTTCTGATTATCATCATATCGCTGGTGGAAAGTGGAATCACATGATGGACCAGACCCATATTGGTTATTTCATGTGGCAGCAACCACCGGAAAACAAAATGCCTTACGTGATTGTAGTTCCCGATTCTTTAATTGAAACAGGGGGCATGGTGGATGTATCCAATAAAATCCAAACAGCTAATGAACTGGTTTCTTTTGGAAGCAGGGGAAATCTTTTTCCTGAAGCCGATGGTTGCGTTTCGATGGAAGCAGCTCATTATACAAAGGCATATTCTACTAAGGAAATCAAATGGAAGATCATCCCGGATATCGGCAAAACAAGTGACGGTGTAACAACCTTTCCTGTGACAGCAAAAGCAATGCTTTCACCATCATCACCCCATCTTGATTATGACTTTTATACTTATGATACGGGTGCATTTAATCTCAAACTTTATTTTTCCCCTACCCTGAATATTTATGGCGATGAAGGGTTGAAATATGCTGTTTCAATTGATAATGGACCAAAGGACATACAAATTGTCAACGAAGGCGAAAAGAATACAAGAACCTGGGAAAAATGGGTAGCGGATAATATCATTATCAAAACATCAACACAAAAAATTAAAGACAAAGGAAAACATGTACTCCATTTCTGGATGATTTCACCGGCTGTGGTATTGCAAAAAATTGTGCTGGACTTTGGTGGTGCAGAAAATTCCTATTTGGGTCCTCCAGAAACCAAATACTGATACACATGAAAAGATTGAATATATTTTTTTACATCGCAATTGTTTTCACACTTCCGCTGTCTGCACAGGTGAAACTGCCACACCTTGTGAGCGACAGCATGGTCTTACAGCGTGATACAAGAATCAGGATCTGGGGCTGGGCTGCACCCGGGGAAAAGGTAAAAATCAAATTCAATCACAAGGATTATAAGACAACAACAGGGGCTAATGGAAAATGGACGGTGTATCTATCTCCCATAAAGGCAGGAGGTCCTTATGAAATGAAAATTGATGCCAGCAACCACATTACACTGAAAGATATTCTTGTTGGTGATGTGTGGATCTGTTCTGGCCAGTCGAACATGGTGCACCAGATGGCACTGCATTCAGATCGTTACAAAGATGATATTGCATCCGCTGATTTTCCTATGATCAGGCAATTCTGGATCCCTACTATAACCAACCTGAATAAGGCAAATGATGATCTTCCTTCAGGAAACTGGAAATCAGCCAATCCACATGATGTGCTGCAGTTTTCTGCGGTAGCCTATTTTTTTGCGAGAAACATTTATGAAAAATATCATGTACCCATTGGTCTGATCAATGCCAGCGTGGGAGGGACACCGGTGGAAGCATGGACGAGTGAGGAAGGATTGAAAGAATTTCCATCAGTTTATTCTACCATTATAAAAAATAAAGACACCGCCTATGTCAATGGGGTTAACAGGGCTGCATCTTTGGCTAATGCGCGTCGTCCCAAACCAAATGATGCAGGAACAACATCTTTACCATGGTATGATACAGGTTATATTCCGAAAGAATGGCATTCGATCAATGTTCCCGGTTATTGGGAAGACCAGGGATTGCGAAACCTGGATGGAATTGTGTGGTACAGGAAAGAAATTGATGTGCCCAAAGAGATGTCAGATAAGCCTGCAAAAATATACCTGGGAAGAATTGTTGATGCTGACATTCTTTATCTCAATGGAAAAACTGTTGGCATCACTACTTACCAGTATCCTCAAAGACGTTATAGTGTACCCATGGGACTGAAGGCGGGGAAAAACCTTTTGGTGGTGCGAATTACCAATAATACCGGTAAAGGCGGTTTTGTTCCTGATAAGCCCTACAAAATTGTCATTGGTGAAAGCACAATTGATTTAAAAGGAGAATGGCAATATAAGGTGGGAGATATATTTACACCCGCGCAAAATGAAGTAGCAGGTCTTTCACCCCAGAACCAGCCCACTGCGTTATACAATGCCATGATCGCACCCTTGATCAACTACGCTATCAAGGGATTTTTATGGTACCAGGGCGAAGCGAATACAGGACGCGCAACTGAATATGAAAAATTGTTTCCTGCTCTCATACAGGACTGGCGTAAAAAATGGGCAATGGAAGAACTTCCATTTCTTTATGTACAACTACCCAACTTTATGGAAGTGAATTACACACCTTCTGAAAGTCAGTGGGCATCACTAAGGGCTGCACAATTAAAAACCTTGTCAGTCCCCAACACAGGAATGGCAGTAGCGATAGACCTTGGTGAATGGAACGATATTCATCCCGACAGGAAGAAGGAAGTTGGCGACCGTTTGGCATTGTTGGCAGAAAAAATGGTGTATGGCAACAAAAGTGTTGTGGCTTCAGGTCCGATGTTTGAAAACATGAAAGCCGACGGATCAAAACTCGTCATTGAATTCAGTAATACGGGAGGCGGACTTGTATCGAACGACGGTGAAGAATTGAAATGGTTTGCTATTGCAGGTGCAGATCAGAAATATATTTGGGCTAAAACAAAGATCGATGGTGATCATGTGATCGTGTGGAATGAAAACATCGGTGATCCGGTTTATGTGCGATATGCATGGGCTGATAATCCTGTTGATGTAAATTTTTATAATCGTGAAGGCCTTCCTGCCGCACCTTTCGCTGCAAAAATTTTAAAAAACGATTTAAACACAACAACAAATGAACCATGGAATCACAAAGGTTCCGCCGTGGTTCTCACCTACGATGATGCGTTGAATGTTCATATTGACAATGTAAGACCGTTACTTGACTCGCTGGGTTTAAAAGCTACTTTTTATGTATCGGGTTATTCAGGTGTTTTGCATAAAAGGATGGAAGAATGGAAAAAAATGGCAGGGAACGGACATGAACTTGGCAACCATACTTTATTTCATCCGTGCTCAGGGAGTTTGCCGGGACGAAGTTTCGTTACACCGGAAACCGACCTCGATAAGTATACCGTTAGCAAAATGGTAAATGAAATACGACTCACCAATACACTTCTTCAGGCCATGGATGGAAAAACAGAAAGAACATTTGCATATCCATGTGGTGATACAAAAATTGGCAGTGTTTCTTATATAGATGAAGTAAAAAAAGAATTTACCGGTGCACGGGGTGTGCAGTTTGCCTTACAGGATGCAGATCAGGTTGACCTGTTTGATATCAAATGTTTTGGTGTAAACGGACAAACGGGTGATGAACTGATATCCCTTGTAAAACAGGCAATGGAGCAACACAAGCTTTTAGTTTTTCTGTTTCATGGTGTTGGAGGTGAACACGGACTGAATGTTTCACCTGAGGCTCATCGTCAGTTATTACAATTCCTTAAGATGCATGAAAATGAGATCTGGATTGCGCCTATGACAACGATAGCTTCTTATATCAGTCAGAAACAAAAAACCAATTAACTATGGTAAGAATTCTTTTAGCGCTGGTTATTTTGTGGTACGGTAATGTGTATGCGCAACCGAATCAACGCGCAGCAGACAGCATCAGGAGCCTTACGGAAGAAGATTATAAAACCATGCTGGCACAGCTGCAAATCATAGGCATCAGGCCTGGCGCAAATGGCAATGATCCGAATGCACCCAATGCAGCCAACTATGATGAAACAAAGGCCAACCCCTACCCTGTTCTCCCTGACCCGCTTTTATTGAAAAACGGGAAACGTGTTACCAATGCCACTACGTGGTGGAAACAACGGAGACCAGAGATTTTAGAAGACTTTGACCGCGAAATTTATGGAAGGCTGCCATCACACATTCCATCTGTACAATGGAAAGTCGTGGCAAAATATGATGATTTGGTTGGTGATATCCCGGCAGTCACTAAAAGATTAATAGGTCATGTGGACAATTCATCCTATCCAGCTGTGAATGTCGACATTCAACTTACCCTCACCACACCTGACTTTGCCACCGGTCCTGTACCTGTAATGATGGAATTCGGTTTTGTGTTTCCACCCGGCTTCAGGTTTCGACAGGCGGAGGCAACTTCAGGACCAACATGGCAGGAACAGGTTCTGTCAAAAGGCTGGGGTTATGCGATACTGATTCCCACCAGTATACAGGCAGATAACGGAGCGGGTCTTACACAGGGAATCATTGGACTGGTGAATAAAGGACAGCGAAGAAAGCCTGACGACTGGGGTGCGTTACGGGCATGGGCATGGGGAGCCAGCCGCGCCATGGATTATTTTGAAACCGATCCTGCAGTAGATGCAAAGCAGGTTGGGATAGAAGGGCTTTCCAGATATGGAAAAGCAGCAGCGGCAACCATGGCATACGACCAACGCTTTGCCATTGCATTCATAGCATCGTCTGGAGAAGGTGGAGTGAAGCTGCACCGCCGCAATGCGGGTGAGATCGTAGAGAATGTGGCATCGTCGGGCGAATACCACTGGATGGCTGGAAACTTTATCAAGTATGCAGGGCCATTAACGTGGAATGATCTTCCTGTAGATGCACATGAACTGATTGCGCTGTGCGCTCCACGCCCGGTGTTTATCAGTACAGGCATCAGGGAGAAAGGTGATGGATGGGTAGATGCAAAAGGAATGTTTCTTGCAGGTGTTGCTGCAACGCCGGTTTATGAATTGCTGGGTAAAAAAGGAATATCTACAAATGAATTCCCTCAGCCGGAAACTTCACTTACTAAAGGTGAAGTAGCATTTAGACAGCATGCCGGTGGACATACTGCAGCACCCAACTGGCCATACTTCCTGCAATTTGCTGACCGGTATATCCATTCAAAAAGCAAAATTAATATTCCAAAGATTGCTGCGGTAAAGGCCCGCCCGGATGACTCAGTCGGACGGGGACTAAAAGATTATTATAAAAATTATTTTCCTATAGGTGTAGGGGTTTCTCCGCGTGCATTAAAAACGGATGAAGCACAGTTGATTTTACAACAGTTCAATAGTCTTACTCCTGAAAATGCGATGAAGATGGGACCAATTCATCCATTAGAAAATGAATATAATTTCAAAGATGCAGATTCAATTGCGGCTTTTGCAAAACGAAATCATTTGAAGCTTCGCGGACATACATTATGCTGGCACAGCCAGGCACCAGGATGGTTTTTCACCGATTCAACAGGGAAAAAAGTTTCCAAAGAAGTTTTGCTTCAACGTTTGAAGGAACACATTACCACTGTTGTGCAGCGTTACAAGGGAACTGTGTATGCATGGGATGTAGTGAATGAAGTAATTTCCGATAACCGTGATACGTTTTATCGCAATTCACAATTTTACCAGATCTGTGGTGAGGACTATATAGCCAAGGCATTTCAATTTGCTCATGAAGCCGACCCTGAGGCTTTGTTGTTTTATAATGATTATAGTGAGATCAACCCGGTGAAAAGAGAAAAAATTTACCGGCTCGTAAAAACTCTGAAAGATGCCGGGGTTCCTATTCACGGGATCGGGTTGCAGGGGCATTGGGCCATTAATGAACCATCGCGTGGTCAACTGGATAGTACGCTTAAAAGATTTTCAGAGCTCGGTATACAAATGCAGATCACTGAACTGGATATATCTGTTTATCCGAAAGAACACAATGCGCGTGAACGAAGGCCTGGAGATGCAAAAAGTGACTTCACTCCGGAAAAAGAATATAACCAGGCGGAAGTGTATAAAATGTGTTTCGAATTGTTCAGGAAATACCGTAATTCGATTACAGGTGTTACTTTCTGGAATATCTCCGACCGGCATAGCTGGCTGGATGATTTCCCTGTGAGAGGAAGAAAAGATTATCCGTTGTTGTTTGATAAAGACCTGACACCTAAAAAGGCTTTTTGGGGAGTAGTAAGATTTTAGAGGGAACCACTGAGGCACATGGGCACAGGGAAGCACAGAGATCTCCGTGCTCCTCCGTGGCGCTGTGCCACTTTGGTTCAAAAAAAATTATGCTATGAGACATCTACATAATCTAATAAAAATTTCTGCCTTTGTTATTGCACTTACATCTTCATGTATTGCCCAAACAAAAACAGAATATCCATTCCAGAATACATCTCTCTCATTCGAAGCACGCGTGAACGATCTCGTATCGCGCCTCACACTCCAGGAAAAAGTTTCGCAGATGCTCAATGCAACGCCAGCCATTGAAAGATTGGGGATCCCTGCCTACGACTGGTGGAATGAAGTTTTGCATGGTGTGGCCCGTACATCCTATAAGGTAACGGTGTATCCCCAGGCAATTGCCATGGCGGCAACATTCGATACTGCTTCTATTAAATTAATGGGCGACTATTCTGCTACAGAAGGCAGAGCCATTTTCAACCAGTCGATCATTGATGGCAAAAGAGGGCAACGCTATACAGGTTTAACCTACTGGACGCCCAACATCAATATTTTCCGTGACCCGCGATGGGGACGTGGACAGGAAACATACGGTGAAGATCCCTATCTCACCGCAACTATGGGAAAAGCTTTTGTAACAGGTTTGCAGGGAAACGATCCGAAGTATTTAAAAGCTGCCGCCTGCGCAAAACATTATGCAGTGCATAGCGGACCAGAACCTTCCCGTCACAAATTTGATGTTTTTCCAACCGGGTATGATCTGTGGAATACGTATTTGCCTGCATTTCATGAACTGGTGGTCAATGCAAAAGTGGCAGGTGTCATGTGTGCATACAATGCCATCAACAGTCAGCCATGCTGCGGTAGTGACCTTTTAATGGTAGACATATTGCGCAACCAGTGGAAATTTACAGGCTATGTGACATCAGACTGTGGTGCGATCGACGATTTTTTTAATTACCACAAAACACATCCCGATGCCATGAGCGCTGCAGCCGACGCGGTGTTACACGGAACCGATGTTGATTGTGGAAATTTTGCTTATAAAGCGCTCGTTCAGGCGGTACAACAAGGGAAGATCAGCGAACAACAGCTCGATGTATCGCTGAAACGCTTGTTCCTGATCCGGTTTCGACTTGGAATGTTTGACCCGGCATCCATGGTTAAATTTGCACAGACCCCTCCTTCGGTACTGGAAAGCCCCGAACATAAAGCGCATTCACTGAAAATGGCTCGTCAGTCAATTGTTCTGCTCAGAAATGAAAACAATGTGTTACCCCTTAGCAAAAACATCAAGAAGATTGTTGTACTGGGCCCTAATGCCGACAATTCCATTTCTGTTTTGGGTAATTACAATGGAACACCTTCTGAAATAATTACAGCATTACAGGGCATTAAAAATAAAGTGGGCAAACAGGCAGAAATTGTATACGAAAAGGCAGTCAACTTCACCAATGATACTTTGTTTGCACCCTTTGACCTGAGCAGGCTTTTTGTATTTGATGGACACGAGGGTTTCCGGGCTGAATATTTCAACAATCGTGAACTGAAAGGTGAACCTGTATTAAGCCGCAAAGAAACAACTGTTGAACATCAATGGAAAGAAGGCGAAAGCATCAGTCAACAATTGAAAGCAAAAGATTTTTCTGCGCGATATACAACCGAATTTAAACCTGGAGGAAGCGGCAATGTTACATTTGAACTCGACGCAGATGATGGTTACCGTTTTTCTGTTGATGGCAAAGAACTACTCAATGCCTGGACGCGTAACCGTTGGGGCGCACGAACATATAAGCTTCCTGTTGAAGCGGGAAGAACATACAGACTGGTCATTGAATACAACCAGGGAGAAGGTAACGCATTTATCAGCTTTCGTACAGGCAACTTTATAAAAACAGATTTCAATGCATTGTCAAAAAGAATGAGTGATGCAGATGCCATCATCTTTGTCGGTGGTATTTCTCCACAACTTGAAGGTGAAGAAATGAGAGTAGATTATCCCGGTTTCCTGGGCGGTGACCGCACGACCATACAACTACCGGCAGTGCAAACAGAACTCTTGAAAACATTAAAAGCTACCGGCAAACCTGTTGTGTTTGTGATGATGACAGGTAGTGCGATTGCCATTCCATGGGAAGCAGAAAATATTCCAGCCATAGTCAATGCATGGTATGGAGGACAATCTGCAGGTACTGCCATTGCTGACGTTTTATTTGGTGATTATAACCCCTCCGGTCGTCTGCCTGTTACATTTTACCGGAGTGATGCAGACCTTCCCGACTTCAATTCGTACAACATGGAAAACCGCACATACCGGTATTTTAAAGGAACACCTCTGTATGGATTTGGATATGGACTGAGTTATACAACATTTACTTATGATGAGTTGAAGACAACGATGTCGGGAAAAAATATTAGTGTTACTGCACGTGTAACCAATTCGGGCAAGATGGCAGGAGAAGAAGTTGTTCAGTTATATGTTTCGTCTACAGGATCCAACTCATTACCGACACCCATCCGCTCACTCAAAGGTTTTCAAAGAATATTTCTTTCTCCCGGAACAAGTAAAGTGGTTTCATTTACATTGACACCTGCTGAACTTTCTGTTTATGACGAACATGGCACCCTGCAACCTTATACAGGTAAAATTTTGATAAGTGTTGGCGGCCGCCAGCCAGATACAAAATCTATTACGCTGAAACAAACTGTACAAACATTCATTAATTATTAAGAAGTTTTTAACCACGGTGTCACAGGGGCACAGAGAGACACAGAGAAAATTCTCTGTGCTACTCCGTGTCTCCGTGCCTCCGTGGTTCTCCCTACCGTACAAATACGGTATTTTTCAATCAAAAATTATCGGACCTTGTACCTGCCTTCCCTCTGAATCAGCCACCACCCCTGATTACTGATCATACTACAATTAAATGCTTCTGTATGTCAACCATCATCAGCGACAAGACGCTGCACAAGCCCGTCTCAAATCGCTCCCAGCAGAAAAATGAATTCGGCAATCTTACGCAACCAAAAAAAGGGAAGCTCATTACGTTTCCTGAAAAATCATCTACCGTTTCCAACTTCATCGAGAGGCAAAGGTTTGTTACACGTCTTGCAACCGCAGATTCAGGAATGCTTGTAGATGCCGCAGTAGGTTCCTTTGGCAATGAAAAGATTTTGGAAGTAGTTATTGCAGACGATGACCGCGAAGCTGTGAGTGATGTTTTGGAAACCCCATGGAAAAAAATTGCAGCACTGCGCATTAAAGGAAAGAATGGCAGAACATATGCAGGTACCGCGTGGTTTATTAGTCCAACCGTACTAGCCACAGCCGGACACTGTGTTTTCATGCATGATGAAGGTGGTTGGCCTGACGAAATTGAAGTAATCCCCACACTTGATGGCAACAACCGCTATTTCGGATCAGCACTATCAACAAAATTTGAATCCAATGAAGGATGGGTGAACGACCGGAATTCGGATTATGATTATGGTGTACTTTTTCTTGATAAACCATTAAGTGACCATTTAGGATATTTTTCTTTCGCAGCCGCTCCTGATGAATATCTGAATGCCAACATCGCAAACATCAGTGGCTATCCGGTTGACCGTGAGCGTGGCACAAAACAATATTACCACGCACGAAATATTTTCCGCTCTTCATCGAGGCGTATTTATTATGAAATAGATACTTATGGCGGACAGAGTGGAAGTCCTGTATGGATGAACCTTGGCGAAAATGAACGGGTAGTGATCGGTATCCATACAACCGGGAATTCAACGTCCAATTACGGAACACGGATTACCGAGGAAGTTTTCAAAAATTTAGAAACCTGGAAAAAAATATAATTATGGCAATAACTGCAAGTGGCAGCACCACAGATATTTTTAAAGACCTGTATGAACCAGGATCTGATGGCGTAAAAAATGAATTGCTGCCGAAAAAAACCGATAAGTCAGACACTACAATTTCAGATGAAAGATTTACCGGGAAACTGGTGAAGTCAAGCAATAAAATTTATCTACTGACGCTTGGCGGCGGTCGCTTTGCACTTGACCTTGCAGGAACTATTGATACCTCAGACTACAACAACAAAACTATAACAGTTCTTGGCAAACAGGTAGAAGGAACTATAGTAAATGCGCGCATCACCAATACAGTTCAGAAAAGGCAAAGCAGGAAAAAGGTTGTAATTGATCCTGAGATGGTGAAGCTGGCTGACGTCGTAAAAAGATTTCTGAACAGGTACGAGGGAAGAGTTTCCAACCTGCTCACCGCCCGGCCTGGATATAAATATGTAGACGGACATATCACCAATCGTCCTGCAATTGTAGCGGTAGTGGACCGGAAGATCAATTTAGCATCAGTGCCCGATAACAGTCGTTTACCCGATAACTTTGAAAATTATGATGTAGAAGTTGTCACTGCTTCTCCGAAAAATCTGCTGCGCTTCCGGTACCATGATGAATATGCATCCCTCAGAAAAACAACAGAGCAGCTGGAGCCCACACTTCTTGAATCTTTAGTTGTTTCAGAAAAAGAAAGCGAACTCTTAGAACGCGGTGAAATCACCATTAACTACGAACCGCCTGCAAATGTGAGTCTGGATGCAGTTACCGATGCAATGACCATTGTATGTCACGTAAGTCCAGAAGGCGGATGGAAAACCCTTGGACCCTTCCTGAATGACACAAATGAACACCTTCAGGTAGCCATGTATGACTTTTCCGCACCACAATTATTTGAAACACTAAAATCTGTTTTAAGACGCGGGGCTTCCATGAAACTCGTATATGATGGCAATGCGGCAGCCAATGTTGGACAAGGCACCAAAATAGATGACGTCAGTGAAGCAACCATATTGAGGTCACTTTCACGAATTGCAGGCGGCAATCTTGAATATGTAAAAGCCTGGAAAGGTAAATCGGGCATTTGCCATAATGCATACCATATCAAAGTAGCCGTAAAAGACAAAAAAAGTTTCTGGTTGTCAAGCGGCAACTGGCAAACATCCAACCAGCCGAATGTTGATTTTGATACCGACATTTATGCACTTCCTAAATATAACAGGGAGTGGAATATTCTTGTAGATAATTCTAACCTGGCAACCGTTTTTAACCGTTTCATCGATTGGGATTTCGAAAAGAGCAGCGAAAAACCAGAAGATGCCCTGATGGAAGAATTGAAGCTTCCTGAACTGTTTGTTTCAACAGAAGAAACAGAAGATGAGGAAATGGCTCCTTACCTGTTATTTGCACCAAAGAAATTTGTATTTACAAGGAATAACCCATTGAAGATACAACCTGTTTTAAGTCCGGATAATTATATAGAAAATGCGCTGGATGTGATCAGGTCTGCAAGAAGTTCGCTGTATTTTCAGAACCAGTATATCACCATTCCTGAAGAACCTACCGCAGAATATACTGAGTTGCTGGAAGCATTACGTGACAAATCAGTTGACGACAGGATTGATTGCAGGATTATTTTAAGAAAACCTTTCAGCGCGGATGATAAAATGAATATCCTGAACAACCTCCAGGCAATGGGGTTTGATATGTCGAAGGTAAAGTTCATGGCGGAAACCCATACGAAGGGGATTATTGCCGATGGTGAAATGATCATGTTGGGAAGTCATAACTGGTCTAACCCCGGGGTGCAATTTAACCGGGATGCAAGCCTTGTGATTTACAATCGTGAAGTGGCAAGGTATTACCAGGACGTATTCATGCACGACTGGGAACGGCGCACCATTCATGAACAACATGAAACCGAAGCCACAGAAGTACGGCCGGCGGATAGCGAAACAATGTTATTGAATGGAAGTTTTTACAGGATGAACTGGAGTGAGTACCTGGATTGAAAGAGAACTTCGTGTTTCACAAGGAAGAGACCTGGGACAAACTACCTGCTTATTATTATCAACCAACCCGTCCGGGTCTCTCCTTTTTATCAATGTAAAATTTTCAATAAAGACCCGTTTTTCAGAAGAAAGGATAAAACTTTTATAATGATTAATCTTTAGCCATCTGTTGCAAAAGGACCGGTTGCACAATTATTCTGAAGAATAATAACACTTGTTTGTACTGAATTGGTCCATTGTATTTACGAAGCAGGATGTACGAATCTTTGGCGAGTAATTATTCGTCAGTGAGGATTTTCCTACTTTTTTCTGTTGATTTTCCCATGGTCCTGACACATGCCCCAGGTTATTTTTGTTTCTGGCGCTAAAGGTTTTCTCGCAAATCCGGTGGAATCAGTCAACAGATTGGTTGTTGCCTGGAAGTAAAAGCAGTGATTCAGTCTGCAACTGAATGATTGCCTTCTACACTATTGCACAACTGCATAACAACGGTCGGTGGTGGCGGGGGAGGGAGGGCCCACGGCAGTGGCAGGAGATTGAGGGGCCAAAAATGATCGTATTCAAAATGATTCCGGAATTGATTTTTTGTCTCACAAAGCATTCATAAAGTCAACATTTCCTCAGCCACCAAATCAAAATTCCTAATCCTGTAAAATATGCCAGAAATTATCTCTCATCCTATCGCAGATACATTACATGACAATTCTATAACATCATCAACATCTTCACCCACCTGACTGATAGCATTTTGGCGTTCCTAATACCACTATCTATACATAGAACATCTCTAACTAAAGTTTTATCAAACAATTTGATCTTCTACCCCATGTTCCGTACATCCAATGAATACCCTGTTTGTCAGCACTTAACATTGAAATACGGATATGAAGCCGCATACGGGCGTCGACATTGCCTTGTACGCAGCATCCACCCATATCTCGCCATTACCACCTTCCATTTTTAACGGTGCCATGTTCAAAAAATATATTATGATTGACAAATGAAAACCACACTGCTCTTCTGCCTGATGCATCTTTGTGTTTTCTCGGCGCTCGCTGACCCGGGCGATACCGCACGGAAAATATATACCACTTCACACATCAACGGCAGCATCACGCTCGACGGTATCATCAACGAGGATGCATGGAATGGCGTGGAATGGGGAGGAGATTTTACCCAATGGCAGCCAAACGAAGGCCATGCACCTTCTCAAAAATCTGCTTTCAAAATCCTGTACGATGAAAAATTCCTGTACATCGCGTATAAATGTTATGATACCTCTCCGGATTCCATCATCAAGTATATGGGAAGAAGGGATGAATTCCCGGGCGATTGGATAGAGATCAATATCGACAGCTATCACGACAAGCGTACTGCATTTTCTTTTACACTATCAGTATCTGGTGTACGGAATGATGAATTTGTTTCCAATGATGGAAATAACTGGGATGCCAGCTGGAACCCTATCTGGTTTGCAAAAACACATATCGACGCAGACGGATGGTCGGGTGAAATAAAAATTCCTTTCAGCCAGCTTCGTTACGGAAATGAACCGGATAAAGTGTGGGGCTTCCAGATTACACGACGACTGTTCCGAAAAGAAGAACGTTCGTTCTGGCAGTATATTCCGCAGAATTCAGGTGTGTGGGTAAGCCGGTTCGGAGAATTGCGGGGATTGAAAAACATCCCCATGCACAGGCAGGTGGAAATAGCTCCTTACATCAATGCACAGGCAGATACTTATCAAAAAGAACCAGGGAATCCCTTTGCAAAAGGTACCGATACGCGGCTCACCGCGGGTGTTGATGGGAAATTTGCCGTAACGAATGACCTCATTCTCGACTTCACCATCAATCCTGATTTCGGACAAGTGGAAGCAGATCCATCACAAGTAAGGATCGATGGCTTTCAGAATTTTTTCGAGGAGCGAAGGCCTTTTTTTATTGAAAGCCGTAATATTTTTAATTACCAGCTCACCGGGTCAGAGGCTGGTGGCGACTATGATGCTGACCTGTTATTTTATTCCCGCCGGATTGGAAGTTCACCGCACGGGTTTCCAAGACTCGATAGCGGCGAGTATGTAAAATTTCCGCAGAATACTTCCATTTTGGGTGCTGCAAAATTCAGCGGCAAAACAAAAAAGGGATTAAGCATTGGCGTTCTTGAAAGCGTTACAGAACGCGAAATGGCCACTGTTGATAAAAATGGTACAAGGCGGAAAGAACTGGTTGAACCCCTTACCAATTATTTTGTTGGCCGTTTGCAAAAAGATTACAAGTCGGGCGAAACCATCATCGGCGGTATCGTAACAGGAGTAAACCGGCAGGCAGGACTTAGTGACTTTCTTCACCGCAATGCTTATTCAGGCGGGTTTGATTTTTTGCATTACTGGAAATCACGCACCTGGTATGTAAGAGGCAATGTGGTATTCAGTCGCGTGGAAGGAACCAAAGAAGCGATCCTGAATACGCAAACAGCGTTTGAACATTTGTTCCAACGTACTGATGCCAGTGAAGTAGAAGTCGATAATAACCGAACATCACTATCAGGTATGGGTGGAACCATTCGCTTTGGGAAAATCGGTGGTAAATCCGGTAAAAAAGGCCAGGTACTTAAATTTGAAACGGGCATCACGCTCCGTTCTCCCGGGCTTGAACTGAATGATATTGGTTTCATGCTGACCTCAAATGAAATCAATCATTTTACGTGGGTCGGATTGCATTACCAAAAACCTTTCTGGCAGTTTCGTAATGCACGTTTGAATTATAATCACTGGTTCAGGTGGGATTATGGCGGCCAATTCCTTTACGAGCAATATAACTTCAATAGTCATGCTACGTGGAAGAATAACTGGCAGACGGGAACAGGAGTTACGTGGAATCCTTTTGAAGTTTCCAACAATGCGCTGCGCGGAACAACTTCACTCCGTCGTCCTCCAGGCATCGGACATAATTTTTACGTCACAACAGATTACAGGAAAAAGGCGTATGTGAGTGCAAGCACTTTTAATTTCTGGTCGCCGGACCATGCTGTCAGGGGAAACAATTTTGACCTGAGTCTTAACCTTCAGCCGATGAATGCATTGCGGATAAATCTCAGCACCAGTTATTCATATTATTACCGCAGGCAGGACCAATATGTTACTGCAGTTACCTTCAACAATACAACAAGGACGATCGTGGGTGAAGTGAGCCAGAAAACACTACGGTTTACAGGAAGGCTTATTTACAATATCACACCCGACCTGACATTACAATATTACGGGCAGCCATTTATTACAAGACCACTGTATGGACACTATGGTTATGTTTCCTCTCCTATGATGAAAAAATATGATGACAGATTTCATGTATTTACACCCTCTGAGATTACATCCAGTAATGGTGTATTTGTAGTAGATGAAAACAGCAATGGAACAATTGACTACAGGTTCAGCGCACCGGATTTTAATTTCGTAGAGTTCCGTTCCAACATGGTTATAAGATGGGAATATAAACCAGGTTCAGAATTATATCTTGTATGGTCGCAGGGAAATACTGCCAACGCATTTACTGAACTTGATACGCCGATTCTTAAAAGTTTGTTCGATAATGCGTTCGCTGAACAATCGAGAAACAGTTTCCTGATAAAGTGTACTTACCGGTTTTTGAGGTAGTTTTTTTGAACCACAGAGGCACGGCGGCACAGCGTTTCACAGTGAACATCGTGTTCCCCCGTCTCCATGGTTAATTTCTCGCATATTTTCTAATCAATTCCCTGGCAAGAATACCGGATTCCTTTAAATCTTCTTTCTTCCAGTTACCTTCCGAAGAAGCACTCTTCTGCAAAACAGAACACGTTTCATCCTTGTCAGAAACAGACCATGTGATCCAGCTGATCTTATTCTGTTCCGCCCAATCAATCCATTTCTGCCATTCTTCACGGTTAATAGCACCATCACCAGATGCTTCCATGCCTGCAGATTCAGAAATAAAAATCGGGATGTTTTTCTTTAATGCCTCCGTGAATCGATCGCGTAAAGATTGTTTGTGGGTAGCTGCATAAAAATGAACGGTGTACATAATATTGTCAAATCCCTGCAGCGGACTTTCAGCAACAAGGTGTATGTCCTGGTCCCAATGAGGACTTCCCACAAGGATAATATTATCCTTATCAAATGAACGAATGGTAGAAATTACTGCAGCAGAATATAGTTTCACCGAATCCCAACTTTCATAATCCGGTTCATTATAAATTTCATAAATCACATTCGGATACTTTCCATATTTCGCGGCCATCTTTGCAAAGAATTGTTTTGATTCATTCCAGTTGATGTTGTGACTGTGCCAGTCGATAATCACATAAATGCCGGCATCAATGGCGCCTTTGACAACAGCTTCAACTTTCTCTGTAGAAAATACAGGTTGTTTCATATAACCTCCGTCAGGTTCAACACCCATTGCTGCACGCACAACACTGCATTGCCAGTCTTTTGCAAGCCACTTCACTGCCTGCTTGTTATAAAACCGCGGCCACCAGTTGTGCCATCCGAAACTCATTCCATGTAATACAACAGGTTGCCCATTCTCATTGGTTAATTGTGTGCCAGCAACCTTCAAATGGCCATTTTCTTTGACGGGTTGGGAGAATGAGGCTATAGAGATAATCAAACCCTGGAAGAATAGATAAATTATTTTCATAACAAAATTTTTTGAACCCCTGAGGCACAGCGTACCACAGAGGTCTCCGTGAATCTCTGTGCCCCATGACTCTTTGGCTAATGAAGAGCTCTAAAAGGACACACCGGCAAACCTTCTTTATTAAACACATTTCCTATTGCAGTATTCGTAAATGCATACCGCACTTCCACAGGATGTTCAACAGCTTTACTTGATACAATGACCTGGTTGTTTTTGAATTTTGCATCCGCTTCATGAAAAATCCCATCTTCTCCCGCCACTGCAAAACCTTTAACCTCCTTGCCTTTTGATACCAGGCCATTTGAAGCATTTCTGAAAAAAAGTGTTACCTGTTGACCATCCACTTCCATATGATCATACATCGGACTTTCAACTTCTTCTTTGGTAGCATGATAGGTTTTTGAAAGAGCGAGGTTCGCCAGGCGAATTCCAACATCACGCTTGTTTCGGGGGTGGATATCATTTGTATCGTCCGCCAGGTCTGTAGTAACCACCATTCCTGTTCCCGGCAGCGACAAAGTCTGCGTTTGCGCTTCGCGAAGTTCAGCACCAATGATGTTATTGCCATAGTTATACGGCGCCAGCTGAACAAAATAAAAAGGAAATGTTTTGTTCCATTTTTTTCTCCAGCTACCAATCATTGAAGTGAACAGCTGACGGTAAGTTGAAGCGGTGTTGGTATTGCTTTCGCCCTGGTACCAAATGGTTCCAGCTATGTTATACTTTGTAACAGGGGCAATCATCCCATTATATGCAAGCCCTGGAGTAACGGGCCACCATTCAGAAGCCTTTAATGTTTCAGATGCTTTGAGTAACACCGGATTCCCGTAAATCATTTCATCGGGCGTCCACGCTTCAGCAGGAGTTCCACCCCAGCTGGCACTGATCAAACCAATGGGGATATGCATCTCTGCATTCAATTTCCGACCGAAATAATAACCGATTGCACTAAATGATTTTACGGAGTTGGAATCGCATGTTAACCAATTTCCCTCGCAGTTTTCCTGAGGGGCTTCAGCTGTAGTTTTTGGAATGGTAAAAAAACGAATTTCCTGATTTTTGACCGAGGCAAAGTCTTCCTTCATCTGCGGCAAGCCCCAGTTATAATTCATCTCCATATTTGATTGTCCGGAACAAAGCCATACTTCACCTATCAAAACATTCTCCAAGACTATCGTGTTCATTGCATGGAAGGTAATTGTATAAGGACCTCCTGCCGCAGGAGTTGTGATCATCAACTGCCATTTTCCATTGCCATTGACAACTGCTGAATCTTTATTGCGATTCCAGGATGTGGTGATAAAAAGTTTTTCAGCAGGGCTCCCCCACCTCCATAACCGTACCTGGGATTCCCTTTGCAACACCATATTGCTGCTGAGAACAGAAGGGAGTCTGATGTTTGCATCTGCAACAAGTTGAATGACTAAAAAAAACAGTAAAAAAATATTTTTCATTGTATTGATTGGCTACATGTGCAATTATTAAAAGAACTTACTCTAACGACAATTTAAATACTAACACGTCATGCGATTTTATTTTTGACTTTAAAGGTTCTCTGGTATCACCTGAAAGTTTTTTACTCCAAAGATTTCGTAATTTATAGACATTAACTCCCGTGTTGATTTCCCTATGTGATACACTGTCAAATACTTTCAATTGCTTCCAGGCATATTTAATTTTTCTGGCATTTGCACTGGTGTTTACAAATGCTACTGCCCAGTCATTCCCTTTCAAAGGCTTCAGCCATACATCAACAGAATCCATGGTTTGATACCTGAATCCCTGTATGCCAAGTGAATCCTGGTTAATGCCTATCAATTCCTTATTCGTAAGGATCGACCGCGTTTTCTTCGACATCTTCCTGATATCATTGCCGGCAATCAAAGGAGCTGCCTGCATGGCCCACAAGGTAAAATGAGATCGGTCTTCACGTACCGTCATCCCATTTCCCACTTCCATCATGTCAGGATCATTCCAATGACCAGGACCTGCATATTGCCTGATATTTTTTCTTTTATCAACGATTTGCATGATTCCCAAAGACACCCATGTTCCGTGATCAAAAACACAATTGAAACAATGATAAATATCACCAGCAGTTCTCCAGAGATGTCCTACAGGTGCAGCCCATTCCCAGGGTTGGCTTTCACCCCATTCACAAAGACTAAACACGATTGGTCTTCCTGCTTCACGCAATGCCCTGCTCATGGTGGTATATGCTTCGCGTGGATTGATTCCTTCTGTATAACACCAGTCATATTTCAAAAAGTCAACGCCAAGGCCTGCATAAAATTTAGCATCCTGAAATTCATATCCGTGTGTTCCGGGATAACCTGCGCATGTTTTAGTTCCGGCGCAATTGTATAATCCGAACTTCAATCCTTTCGAATGCACATAGTCGGCAACAGCTTTCATTCCGTTTGGAAATTTAACGGGATCGGCCAGGAGGTTTCCAGCGCTGTCTCTTTGAGGAGCCATCCAGCCATCGTCCAGTACCAGGTAAATATATCCTGCATCCCTCATTCCGGACGACACCATGTCGTCAGCCATTTCCTTCACCATCTTTTCATTAATATCGGTTTTGAACGTATTCCAGCTGTTCCATCCCATTGGTGGTGTTAGCGCAAGTCCTTCAAACTTCTGTGCGTGAACAATAAAAGCTGAACATACAAGGATAATTATGCAAATTTTTTTCATTCTATTTATCAATTACCAGATAAGCAACAGACCTTGGACCAAGTGATATTTTAATTCCGTCTTTTGTTTTCCCTGATTTTGCCCTGATGTTGGTATAGTTTACAGGTCCTCCTGAAATTTCAGATGGACCTATATCATTTACATAAACCTTTCTTGAAAATTCACCATTATCTGTTCCACCTGTAAGCCTGTACCAGTAATAACGCAAACCGGACGTTGCATGTTCAAGGTTCACCTGCACATATTGCGCGTTGGTACCTTTGTTAATCAGCACAACACCTTTCTCACCGGATGTAAATGAAGAACCATAGGCCAATACATCTCCGAGCACTGTAGTCTTCAATAAACGGTCACCCATCATGCGCTGAAAATAATACATATAATAAAATGCAGGCCGCGGATTCCATTTCGATACACCTGGTTCGTCACCAATATTAAAGAGACCATGATCGTTTCCTCCGTCCCATCCGTTAGCAAGGTCCCAACGGCTGGTTTCTCCATACTTATTTTTCAGTGCTTCTCCCAGCAAAATAGCTGCATGAACCCCGTTGATGAAAGATACCTGCTGCATGGATCCCTGTGAAGTGATGTTCCATTCAGTCAACGCGATGGGCTTGATGGTAGCCCCTGCAGTTGTGATAGCGTTTTTGACATACGTTATCATTGCTGTTGTATTGTCAGCTGCTGTATTCAGAATGACGTCAGCCGATGAATTCTGCTGGTAAGGTGTATAATAACTATGGATGATGTAAAAATCAGGGGTATTGTTTACTGCACTCAGCACACCTGCATTCCATGTCTGGTCTGTAAGCGTTTGCCACGATTCAGGTTGTTTTTCGAGAAGATACGCGCCAATGTAAATAGTTTTGCCGATCTCCTGCGCTGCCTTACGCATTGAATCAATATACACTTTCACATGTTGTCCGTACAATCCGCCAGTGATGATCTGCGGTTGTCCATCATGGTTAGTAGCTGTATTAATCCTGTATCCCGCCTCCCATGTTCCGTTGGTTTCATTTCCAATCTCCCAGTATTGTGTGCGCCCATTGTCATACCTCACCCAGTCCGCTGCCAGGTGCGCAGCAGCCGCCACAGGGCTGGCTGATGTTCCATAACGGGCATATCCATAATTCACTGTGATCATTCCCTTATTACCGGTTTGCTGCAGCATATTGTAATAATTGTCGAGCGATGCAGTCCACGAAGCTGTATTTTTTCCATACCAGTATCCTGCAGGCGATTTCACACCATTTGCATCCAGCAGTGAATCGGGCGCATCTACAGGGTGTACATTGGGTTGTGCATTCCAGAAGTATACATCACTCAGACTACCACCCGGAAACCGGATCACATTGGGTTTCAGATTTGTTAAATGATTCATAAGCACAGGTTCAGATACCATCTGGCTCATCCACACATTCGCATTTTGACCAAAGATCGATTTAGGAATCTTGGTAATAATTTGTGCGGCATCAATGGTAACAAAAGCAGAAACTGGATTTGAAAAGTTAACCGTATCGGCATAATCGGGAATCGTAAAATTCCGTGGCTGCCAGTCGTTAAGAAAAAAACCAATGGTATTGGCAACATCCGGATCCGTTGGAGTTACATTTCCTCCTCCACTATTACCTCCATCATCCGGAACAGATTTTTTGTGACAGGAAATCATGATTCCAAACACCATCGCAATTAAAAAATGCTTTTTCATGTATAAGTTATTTACTCCTGGTAATCAAAACTTGTTTGCCTGAATATTCAACGCTGTCATCACTGTTGTCAAAATTCAGCGGACGCTCCTTCGCTTTACTCACCCAGGTAATCAGGAAAATCCTTCTGGCGGTTATATTTTCGTATGAACCAACTGTTGAATGGATCGTAAGGGTTTGATTTTTCTCGTCATAGGTGATTGGAATACTGAGAGATTTGCCTTTTTGATAATCATTTGTCAGACCATCATCTTCATAAAGATCAAACGAAGCGTTTTTGCCTGTATAAACGAACAAATGAATCGTATCTGCTTTCTTCTCAGTAGTGTATTGCAACTCAGGACCAAAAGGAATAATTGATCCTTCTTTTACTAAGACCGGGATTTTGTTGTAGGATGCTTGTGCACGGATCACCTGTTCCCCATTGAAATATTTTCCTGTATATAGGTCATACCAACCACCGGTTGGAAGATAAACATTCCTGCTGCGTGCTCCATATTCATATACGGGGTTCACGAGCAATGAAGGTCCCATCATAAATTCGTCATTCACTGACGAACTAAGTTTGTCTCCTGGAAAATCCATTACAAGTCCGCGCATCATCGTATAATCTTTATGGTAACAATCGGCTGCCAGGGTATAATAATATGGAAGCAGGCGGTATCGGAGTGTATTGTAAAATAACATGGATTGATAAGTACTGTCAGAAGGATCTGCCAGGTTGAAAATTTCACGATAAGGGTATTGTCCGTGGGCCCTGAACAGCGGGCAAAATGCGCCAAACTGGTACCACCTTGTTTGCAGTTCCTTCCATTCCTTCAGGTCCTCTCCTTTTGCATTTTCAAACCGGTGTTCAACAGCAAAGCCACCAATGTCCATGGTCCAGTAAGGAATGCCCGACATGGAAAAATTCACACCTGCAGCAATCTGGTTTTTCATGTCATGCCACCTCGAAGCAATATCTCCGCTCCACACTGCAGCTCCATAACGTTGTAATCCACCATAAGCCGAACGTGTGAGGATGAAACTTCTTTTTGAAGGATCTGCATCAAGCAATCCTTCATAAATGGTTTTGGCATTGACGAGAGGATAAGCATTAAAATAAAGATCAGCCGAACCAATCGCATTGGGATACATCAAACGCTTGCGTTGTTCAACAGAAAGATTCGAATGAATGTCGGGTTCGGGTGCATCCATCCACCATGCATCCACTCCTTTGGAATAAAGATTATTTTTCAGCAATTGCCAGAAGAATTTACCGGCTTCTGGGTTAAAGGCATCATAAAAAGTAGATACATATCCCAGCCAGTCCTTCCTGTTGTCTTCGATATTCTTTGTGAGCAACCAACCCTTTTGGCGGAACAAATCAAAATTGCGGATTCCCTTATAAAATTTTGGCCATACAGATATCATCAGCTTTGTATGATATATCCGGTGAAGTGAATCAATCATTCCTTTCGGATCAGGAAACCGTGTTGAATCAAATTGCTGGCTGCCCCATTTATCGGGCTCCCAGTATTGCCAGTCAAGAACGATATTGTCAAGTGGAATCTTATTTTCACGAAATGCGCGTACGGTTGACATCAGTTCCTGCTGTGTTTTATACCTTTCGCGGCTCTGCCAGAAACCTAAAGCCCATATTGGAATAAGGGGTGCCTTACCTGTCAGCAACCTGTACCCACTGATTACTTCATCTATATTACGACCGGAGATAAAATAATAATTGAGATGCCTGGCAGCTTCAGCAGTAAATTGAAACATTCCTTTTTCTGCTTCAGTGGCAGGCCGCAGCCAGTTGCTGCTGATAAATGATTCACCGCCATCGGGTATCCATTCAATTTTCACAGGATACTTCCTGCTTGCTGATAGTGTAACGGGCACAATAGCAGTCGCCGGATTCCAGCACTGCCGCCATCGATCCAGCACAAGTTGACCGTTTACCCACATTTTCAGGTATCCACCATAACGGATTTTAAATTGATGCAAGCCTGTGAATGGCGATTGCATTGATCCCGACCAGGTAATTTTACCTTCATTTAGTGAAAATGATGGCGGGAATCTGGCAAGCGAAGGAAGGTCATCGTAACTGATATCAGATTCTGTTTTTTTCAGAATCATTTCACCGGAAGCTTTTTTAGAATATTCCGCCGTTAAGCCTCCGGCAATACCTTTTGCGTCATACAGCGTCAGATAGCTGATAGGTTCATAATTTCTTCCGTCACTAAAGTGTGAAATGGAATAATTCTCCCATAATAAACCATAATTCCGGCTGGAAACTAAAAAGGGCACTGCTACTTCTGTATTATTCTGCAACAGGTCTACCAGATGTCCTTTATAATTCACAATACCATCCTGGTGCTGGCCAAGTCCGTAAAATGCCTCATCAGCAGATGACCTGAATCGTTGCATTACCCTATATGCTGAACCATGATCAATTTCGACCGGAGTAAAATGTTTCTGTACTGAGAATTCCTTCAAAAGAACCTCGCCTTTGTTTCCCAAAAAGGTTACAGTCCCGGAGATCTGGTCAACATGCACCTTGATAGAATCCAGATCGAGCACCACATCATTATTGCTGTTGTACACCTTCCATTTCTTTTGTTGTGGAGTAGCAACAACCATCAGTGAAGTATCCGCAGGAATTTCCACCCTTGGCGAAGAAATTACCTGAACAACCTTGTTTGAAAATACCCTCAGCCGCAGCGATCGTGTACCATTATAAATGGATCGTTTCGGATAAATCACGATACCATCTTCAAGCAGTTGGTATTTCTCCTGCGCCTGTACCAATTGGGTAGATAACAGGAACAAAAAACAAAATAATATCAACTTCAAAAAAATCATTTTAGGATGGGTCAGCATTTTTTATTTCACCTATTCTCCTGATCACTTCTATACACGCACGGCTGTTATGATAAGGACATTTCCAGATACCTACTTTGTCTTCATGGTCCATGGGTGAATAATTTTCATGGATCCCCCATAACCATTCTCCTCCATTCTTATCATGTATGTATTTTTTTACAAACTCCCAGCTTTTAAGGGAAATGCGATAATATTTTTCTTCTTTCGACAAAATACCCGCGTGCAAAAAGCCAATCATGGCTTCGGCCTGTGGCCAGGAATGTTTTTCTTTTACGAGCTTTCTGCTTGATGCATCATATTCATACCACAATCCGCCATCGGTATCCAACCCTTCTGTGGCAGCCTCTGTAAGCTTTAGTGAAAATTCATTTACTTTCTCCATCAGCCGCGGATCGTCCAGCAACAAGGTGCATTCCGGTACCAGCCATGCCGCTTCAATATCATGTCCGTATGAAATGATATTCCCTTTGCTTTTCCATTCATCATCAAAGAATAGCTGAAGATGGTGGGTACTCTCTGAAAAAATACGCCTGATGAAAATCTGAACAAGCTCCCGGATGTTTTGTTTCAATCCCGCATTTGGCCATATTTTGTAAAGAGCGGCAAAAGCTTCGAGTACATGAAGATGAGTGTTCATCGATTTGCGCTCATTTACATCTTTTGTGCTCAGGCGCACATCGCCTATAGATTTCCAGTCTCTTGACAATGCTTCAACATAACCGCCATACTTTTCATCATGAGTATGTCTCATGATATCACGATATATGGAAATCGCTTTTTCCCTGGATGTTTCATCGTTAGTAAGTGCATGGTACTCACTTAATCCATAAATGGCAAATGCAAGAGCATATACCTGCTTTTTGGTATCCAGTGGATTTCCTTTATTATCTACTGTCCAGTAAACACCACCATAGAGAGGGTCAATGAAATGCTTTTGCAAATATTCAAACGCTCTTTCTGCTATCTTTCTATATGCAGGCTCACCGGTTAAGCAGGCTGCGGAAGAAAAGGCCCACAGGATGCGGCTGTTCAGCACCGACCCTTTTGGAGCCATTGAAAATTTTTGATTCTTGTGATCCAATTTACCAATGAAGCCGCCTTCATCTTCATCCAAAGCGTTTTCCATCCAGAATTCAAGGATCTTCTGAAGTTCCTGTTCTGCTTCCTTCCGGTATTGTATCAGTTCTGTATAAATTTCAGTGCCTGTCAAATTATAAATAAATTTTTCTCTCAGAAAGATGATGCGTACTGGTAGCTCCATCCGCAGAGAGATTTTTTTTGATGATTTCATTCAGTGTTCTCACCGAACCGGCGGAAGTTTGTGAATCTTCAGGAGTATGTAAAACATAATCGATCAATTGATCAAGTGTAGTAGTAGCTACATGCTGCCGTGTATCGGAGGATGCATAATAAATGAAGACCATTCCGTTTTCGTCAGCAATCCAGCCATTACTGAATAACACATTGGAAACATCACCCGTTCTTTCATCACCTTCGGGTGCCATAAAATACCCTCCTGGCTTGTGAATCACCTTTGTAAGGTCTTTTAAATCCGTCATAAATAAATACAGGGTATACCGGAGGCCCGCTGCCGTATTGCGAACACCGTGTGCCAGGTGCAACCAGCCATATTTGGTTTTGATGGGTGCCGGTCCAAGTCCGTTTTTTGATTCAGATATCGTATGATATACTTTCGGTTCGATTACTTCCTCGTGCTTTATTTCTGCGCCATCGATATTTTCGCTTATTCCAAAACCAATTCCGCCTCCTTTGCCGGTATTGATAAATCCGTCCTGCGGCCGTGTATAAAAAGCATACTTACCCGAAACAAATTCCGGATGTAGTACAACATTACGCTGTTGCGGTGAAGGTGTTTTTAGATCTGGAAGCCGCTCCCATTTTTTCAGGTCCCTGGTTCTTACAATCCCGCATTGTGCGATGGCAGATGTCTGGTCAGTAGCCGGCGCATTTTCATCACGCCGTTCGGTACAGAACAGACCATAGATCCATCCATCCTCATGTTGAACAATACGTATATCATAAACATTGGTATCCGGCTTTTCCAGTTGAGGGATCTCAACAGGGTAATCCTCAAACCTGAAATTGTCAATTCCATTCCTGCTCTGCGCAACAGCAAAAAATGATTTGCGGTCTACGCCTTCCACTCTTGCCACGAGATAATAATTGCCATTCAACTTTACAGCCCCGGAATTAAATACTGCATTGATGCCAAAACGCTCCAACAGTCCTGGATTCCTTTTTTTGTCGAGGTCGTAGCGCCAGAAAAGGGGTGTATGTTGCGCGGTAAGCACAGGATTGCTATAGCGGTTAAACACTCCATTACCCCCTTCCACTTTCGTATTTATTTTTCGCAGCAGGTCTTCGTGCGTTCTTTGAAGGTATTTAAGCCGGGATTCAAAGATTGTACTCATGTTTTTTATTTTAGCCCACAGGCAGTGATACGCTTAATTTTCAAGTTTTTCCCACCAAGTTTTTTTCAGGATAAGGATGATGACCACCAGTATGAGAATCGTGATCAGCAATGGAAGCTGTAGCCACAGCACGATATACATGGGTAAAATCGTAAGGCAACATTGCCCGATGATACCCAATGCCACATTGAACATATCCAGACCGAATCTTTTGTTTGGTTGAAACGTCGGATCCTCTGCAACAACCATGGTGTGTATGGGTTTCCAGAAACCCCATGGTCTGACCGTTGCATAGAAAGTTTTCAGGTAACGAACATCTGTTGGCGGTGCCGTATATGTGCCGATAAAACATCCGGCCAGCGATAGCGCAAACAACAAGGGCCACCAGTACAGTTCAAGTCCATGTATGATCCCTTCTGTCTTGAGTGCGGCCAGCAAAATCGCGGGCACAATTCCAGCCATCATCCCCCAGAAAAATCCATTTGCATTAAATCGCCACCAATACCATTTAAGCATGTTGGCGGCGATATATCCACCATACAATCCTGAAACGATCCATTGGAGAATGCTATTTACATCCTTAGCAAAAAATCCAAACATTACGCCTACAGCTACCACTACCACTCCCGAAACATAATTAACGGTCATGATTTTTTTATTCGACGCTTCCGGATTTACATACTTCAGGTATATATCATTGGTGATGTAAGCCTGTGCTGCATTCAATGTTCCTGAAAATGTACCCATGAATGCACCGAGCAATCCTGTCAGAACAATTCCAAGTATGCCTACAGGAAGAAAATTATTAATGGCTGCCGGAAGCACTCTTTCAAAATCAACTCCACCAGATCCGTTATTCAGATTGAGCTGGTTGAAATAAAGAAGTCCGAGCACAGTGAGCCCGATCACCATGGAATAACGAATGGGAAGCAGAATAATAGATACAAAGCCGGTCATTTTTGAAGCTTCCTTTGGCGACCGTGAAGAAAGGATCTTCTGCATGTCGTAATTGGGTGCCGGACCAGCAAGTGCAGCAAAAATTCCTTTGAAAAGCATCATCATAAAAAACAATCCGAACAATTCAAATCCATCGTCATTGATTTTCTGATCCGCTGCTGAGATAATATTTGACCATTCAAGGTTGAGTTGCCACCCGAAAAAAGGGTTTGTCCAGCCTTCAGGAATCGCAAGACCCGTTGAATTACCGTGCAGGTGCATCATAGCAATAACTGCAATGGAAATACACCCGATGGTCATCACGATATATTTCACCAGGTCGCCAAGCACAATGCTGTTCATGCCACCGAGGACGGAATAAAAAACAGCGAAGAGTGTAAAAACTATTCCGTAAAAATGCGCAACATATGCTGGTCCTACATTGAAAGGGATATAAGGCTGCACCATATTCCAGGGAACAAAGATTTCAATGAACTTTCCCAGGCCTATAAAACCATAGGCAAGAAAGCCCAGACACCCGATCAGCGCAAAGGCTACTACTATATTATGTGATCCCTTCACACCCTTCCCGGTTAATCCAAAACGTGTTGCAAGCCACTCTGCTCCCGTATTCGCATTGGATCGGCGCAGCCATTTGGCGAGAAACATCATATTAAAAACCTGGTTGAATACAGGCCACAGCCATGGTATCCAGATGCTTTTCATTCCGTAAACAAAACATAAGGCCACCATCCACATCGTACCACTGATGTCAAACATGTCCGACGCATCGCTGAGCCCAAGCAGGTACCATGGCAGTTTCTTTCCACCCAGCAGGTAACTTTCCTTGTTCTGTCGTGCTTTCTTTCTCAGGAACCATCCGATCATCAGCATGGTAATGAGATACAGAACGATGATGATTATATCTATCAGATGAAGATGCATGATGAACTCTGATTCGTCTATTGTTTATTGTCTATGGTCTATTGTCTGTGTTCTTCATACAACCTCATCCGCCGCACATCACTTTCAAACAATGTCTTATCCAATCCATAAAACTTTTTAAAATTCTCTGCAGAAACATCTCCCTTGTATGGTGCATAATAGTGCATGTGCCCATTTTGCTGGCGCCCGTGATTGCGCCACACCAGCACGTATGAAATCTTATGGTCGCCGATCGCTTTCCATAAAACATTTGTCCACCAATTGGGATCAGGAATGGACTCCAGGCCTGTTTCAGCCCATGCAGCAATCTTGTTTTTATTTTTTGCCAGTGCTTCAACAATCTTCAGCCGGTTGTCAATCATATGAATAAAAGCACTGTCGTTCCTTTGATTTGAATACTGGTAGGTATCAAAACTCAAAACATCCACAACATCATCTCCCGGATAACGTTCCAGGAATTCTTCCGCTGTAGTGAAATCTGCGGTATTGTACACGAGCAATAAATGATGCAGGTCTTTTACATGACGCAAATAGTCTGCTGTAAACCTCCACAATAGTTTGAATTCTGTGGGAGAGCAGGTATTGCGGCACCACCAGAACCAGGTGCCCGTCAATTCATGAAAGGGTCGCAATAAAACAGGAATAAGAAATCCCTGTTTGCTTGTAAGGCTGCCAAGAAAAGCAGCGACTCTGTCAAGCCATGATTTATATAATTCGTGCCTGCTTCCTCCCGGTAAAATGGATGCAACGGAACCTTTGGTGGTATCCCATGCCGATTGATCATTCAAAGGATTGTCGGCATGCCAGCTGATGGTGATCACACCACCGCGTTCAAACCCCTGCCTGATAAATGTTCTCATGGCATCGAAAGGAACACCATCAAGATCTTCGGGTAGGTCGTGTTCTATATTTCCCAGTTCCCATCCATAGAGGGCAGGATAATCTCCTGCAACATCTTTTACATCACTTCTTCCATTTACATATTTCCAACCCACACCATATGCAAGGTCATCCTGGTGACCGAACATGACGCCTTTCTCCTGACGTGCAAAAAGGTTTTTAAAAAGACGAATGGTTTCCGTGGTGGACTGCTTATCCGATGGGAGGACCTTTGAAACGGTTTGTGCCATCAGGTAATTACTATAAAATAAAATACCCAGTGTAACTTTTAATAGTTTCATTTCATCATTGATTCAATGCTATAAAAGTCATTCATAGTTATGGGACAATCAACCCGTGTGGAATTACACTTAAGAAAAAAAGGTCCATTTGCAATAATTGAAATGGACCTGAATCAAACGGCTGCTATATGAGAGACTATTTTACAAAAAGAATATTATCAAAATAGATCACCTGGTCTCCACCGTTCGGACCGTGGATCTGAAAATCGAGACGTTCCACCATGACACCCGCCATAAATTCACTGATCTTGAGTTTATAGTATGTCCATACGTTTGCAGGAACTGTGATGGTTTTGTGTGATCCACCGTTTTCAGAAAACACTTCAAATTGCTGGTCGGCAGTTCCGCCTTTCACCCAGAATGTAAGAAATTGGTAATCCGAAGCAGGAATTTTTGGATCATTCCGGTGCAAACTGATCGCCTGCCATCCGCCGCTACTATAAATAGCTTTCAATGATTTTGTTCCCATGAAAGCCTGTTCGGTTGATGCCTGGTGTGTACTCGCCCACGACCAGTCCTGGATATCTGTGCCGAATGTTTCAGTAAAGAAGGCAAAAGCCCTCGGGATATAAGTGAATTCAAGATCGGTGACCCTGAAACCGGAACTATTTGTTATCCGGAGTTTTGCCCTGTCCACATTGGTAGCGGGCATTTGAATCACCATTTGTTTTCTTGTTTTTGAAATGATGGATGCAGCATCTGTTGTTCCTTCTATCACAACACTTGATACATCATCAAGATTATTTCCAATCAGTGTGATCTGCGTACCCTGTTCAAAATCTGTTGTGGAAGCTGATGTAACCCCGGGGAGCGCAATTACTTTGAAGGGAACACTCAGTGTTTTACCCTGGCTGTTGGTAAACACAATATTTTGTGGTCCGCCGAATGCGGTATCAGGCACACGGAACACAAGTGAGTTTTCTGTACTGAGGTTCGGCTGGAAAGATGCCGGTACATTGTTTTTGTCAAATACAATCGTACGCATATCACCAAGACCTGACCCTTTCAATGTCACTACCGATCCGCCTGAAGCAGAATCAGGAAATATTCCAGCAGAAGCCGGATTACCAGCTTTGTTTTCCGGACTGCCATCTGAATCCTTTTTGCAGGACACCACAATGAGCATTGCGCACATTGCAAGGCAGAGAGAGAAAATATTTTTTATCATAAACTGTTTCATTGAAATCTGTTTTAATCTTAATAATAGGCAACGGCTGGTTCAAGTAATTTAGGATTCTGAACACTTTCACCGATCGGGATGGGCAGGAACATCTGGTTTTCTGAAAATGTAGGATGCACCGATGATACCTGTCCGTTATCCAGCTTGAAACCTCTTTCCTGGGCTTCAATGATCTGTTTTGCTTTTGCATAACCCTGCCTTGTAATGTCGAACCAGTAATCTCCTTCAAAGGCAAATTCCACACGGCGTTCGTGTAAGACATCATCTTTAGTGATCATGGTTTTCGGCAATAAACCTGCGCGAGTTCTTACCTTATTAAAAGCTGCAAGAGCTGTTCCGTCTGAAGTGGAACCTCCGGCACCAATTACAGCTTCTGCATAAATCAGTAAAACATCGGCATAACGCAGGATATAGGTTGAGATCTGTGTTTTCTGTGTAAGTACAGGTTCTCCGCCACCGAAGCTTCCACCTGGACCTACTACATATTTTGCCACACTGGCGCGTGTGGAAGTTTTGAAACCAATAGGTTGTGGCTGAACCGTATCATACTTATAACCGTTTGCCATGAAAGCATTGAATGCAGTTTGGTTTTCCCTTTGTGGCTTCCACTGCGGATAAAAACTTCCCTGCTCCATCACCGACCATTTGCGTCGCAAATCACCGGATTCATAAGCATTCAGAATGTCCAGTGTGGGAATTACAGACGACCAGCCATCGCCAGTTACCAAAAGATTCCCGGGAGCACGGTAAGCCTGTAATGAATTCTGTGTACCCCACTCATTAGTAATAGAATGCTGCAGGGCAAACAGCGTTTCAATATTGTTATTGTTTACAGAACTATTGAACATTCCTGCATAGTCAGAAAAAAGATCAAACTTTCCCGAATTGATTACTTCAGCTGCTTTTGTTTTCGCGCTGTCATAGTCTTTACGGTACAGGTAAAGTTTAGACATCATGCCTTTTGCAGAATATTTATTCACCCGGCCTTTTGCATCACTTTCCGGAAGATTTTGTTCTGCGAATTTGAAGTCTTCAAGTGCAAAACGCAGCACATCTTTCTGGAAATAACGGGGTACTGCAAAGTTACCTGTCTGCGCCATGGAACTCGGATCGGTTACAATAGGAGCATCACCCCAGATCCTTCCGATGTAGAAATAGGCAGCTCCTCTCATAAAACGTGCTTCTGCTATGCCTTCGTCAATGAAAGATCCGGTCACGCCCTGCGATTTTTTATATTCCAGTGTTTTGATCAGCACATTTGCCCAGCCTGCAATTTTATAGAATGCATTCCACGCTTCTGAAAGACGCGGGTCAGTAGCTGTTGTGGTAAAATTCTGAAAGGATGAATACTGGCCATCCCAGGTGAATTCATTACCGGCACGCACTTCACCTATACAGTCCAATGCCTTGTCGATATAATCAAACCAGGGAAGTCCATAAAGGGTTCCTGTTGCACCCTTCACCTGTTCTGCAGTATTATAATAATTGTCTACCGTAGGCGTATCCAGGGCAGGCCTCTCGGTAAAATCCTTTTTGCAGGATGCTACCAGTATAGCAGCTGTAAACAGGGTTAAAATGATTTTATTTTTCATGTCTATTCTCATTAATGCTTTAAAATTCAAAGTTTCCTCCAATAGTGATGCTCCTTGGATTGGGATAGTGACCATTGTCGATGTTCATCAAACCGATTCCCTTGTTGAACGAACCGATCTCGGGATCGTATCCTGAATACTTGGTAAACGTATGCAGGTTCTGACCTGAAACGTACACCCTGACATTGGTAAAGAAAGCTTTCCTGATCACATTCTTTGGCAGGTTGTATCCAATTGAAATATTCTGCAGTCTCACATATGATCCATCTTCCACCCAGCGATCGGAAACAGCTGTGTTATTTTTATTGGTGGATGTAAATCTTGGCAGCGATCCGTTGGTGTTGGTGGCAGTATAACGGTCATTGGCACTCGCAAGCTGGTTATTAAATACATTTTCCAATCCTTCCATACCCCTGCGCAGCCAGTTGAGGATTTTGGCACCATGACTTCCCTGGATAAATATCGAAGCGTCGATTCCTTTATACTGGAAAGTGTTGGTGAGACCAAATGTAAATTTCGGATGAGGACTTCCGATAAACGTTACATCCTTGTTATCAACCACGCCGTCTTTATTCAGGTCTTTGAACCTGATATCACCCAGCCAGGTACCATTCTGCGCTACGGCAAGTCCAAACTGAGAGGGCCCTGCAGCCAGGTCTGCCGGTGTGCGGAATATACCGTCTGTTACCAGTCCATAAAAAGAACCTACAGGTTGTCCCTGTACCGTATGTGTAACGAGGATTGTTCCATAAACAATGCGTGCATCAATGGCTGTCTGGTCATTTACCAGCTGGTCAAGCTTGTTTTTGTAATGAGAAAATATGGCGTTGGTTTTCCAGGTAAATGAACCTTTTGAAATGTTATATAAAGTAATGCCGATATCAAATCCCGAATTGGTCATCTGGCCTGTGTTTACGATAGGTGCGAGCACGTCATTCCAGTTAGATCCAACTCCTGTGAATCTCGGGGCTGAAGAAAACAACAGCATGTCTTTTGTGACCTTCTTGTAAATATCAAAAGTGAGGTCAATTTTTCTGTTAAGGATAGTTGCATCTATACCTACATTCTGAGTTACTACTGATTCCCATTTCAGGTCTGCATTGGGAATATTGCGCGGAAAACTTCCTGCACCAAAGGCATTCGTTGTAAACCTTACATTGGCTGAGTAAGGAGGAGAAGGCGCACCACTTGGCGGATTCTGATTACCTACAGCACCGATACCAAAACGAAGTTTCAAATAATTCAGGAATTTGATATCCTGCGCAAAAGTTTCATTGGTGATGGTCCAGCCTACAGAGGCGCTTGGGAAATAACCCCATTTGTTATTCGGACCGAAATTAGCGGAAGCATCGGCCCTGTAGGAAAGGCTTAATGAATATTTGTTACTGTATGTATATCCTGCGCGTACGAAATAAGATTCCATTGCCCACTGTCCTTTTCCGCCTCCAAGGGTCTGGTTGGTTGCATCACCTGCATTGATGGCTACAAGGTCATTGGTGGCAAGGTTATACCTTTCACCATTCATATAGTCGTACTTCGACTGTTGCGCCTCGTGTCCCGCAGTAGCAGTTACGCTGTGTACATTTCCGAAAACCTTGTTGAAGTTGAGGTAGTTTCTTAAAACCCAGTAAAAGGAATTCGTTCTTCCTTCAATGAGGTGACTCTGGTAAGGTGTGGTTCCAATGATATCCTTGCGCTGGAAAGCAGTATTGGAAGTCAGTTGAAAATCATAACCGAATTCATTGCGGATGTTAATGTATTTACCCAGCAGAAGTTCACCATACAGACTTCCGAAGAGTTTCGACTGTTCAGAAAACACATCGCGCAGCTTTGATTTGGCAACCGGATTATCCTGGTAATACGTAATACCACCTACTGTATTTCCCGGGCCGCCCCATGTATTGTCAAGGTTTTTGATCGGCGTCAAAGGGCTTTGTAATAAAGCCTGTGTTACGGTACCATCTGCTTCATCCGCCAGTGTGATCTTTTGTTTGCTTTTGGATGCATTGGCAGAAATGCCTGCCCGGAACCAGTTCTTCACCTGCTGGTCGAGGTTAAACCTCAATGCATACCTTTTGAAATCAGATCCGATAATAATTCCTGTCTGGTCAAAATAGTTACCGGAGAAATAATAAGTTGTTTTGTTCTGTCCACCGGAAAAACTCAACTGGTGGTTTTGAATATGTCCTCTCTGGAAAATGGCATCCTGCCAGTCGGTACCCCTACCCAGTACGGAGGGGTCCTTGAATTCGGCAGTAGGTGTAATCCCTGATTCAACGGCAACATCATTCTGGTAAGCTGCAAATTCACGCAGGTCCATGATGTCGAGTTTCTTTTGAAGTTCCTGCCATCCGTAATATACATCGTAATTGATCTTTCCTTCACCTGCCCTACCGCGCTTGGTGCGGATAATGATCACACCATTGGCAGCCTGCGATCCATAGATAGCCTGGGCAGAAGCATCTTTGAGAACATCAATGGATTCAATATCATTCGGGTTCAATGTGGCAAGCACACTGTTGGATGTTTGTCCGCCACCACCTCCCAGCGCGTCGAACGACTGGCTGGTAGTTCCTGTGCGGATCGGAACGTCATCAATCACATATAAGGGTTCATTGTTATTTACGGAAGTGATGCCGCGAACGCGAACGGATACTCCTCCTCCAGGCTGGCCACTGTTGTTGGTGACTGTGACGCCTGAAATTTTTCCCTGGAGTGCCTGGTCAATTCCCGAAACGGGAAGGTCCCGGATGTCCTTGCTGTTGATGGAAGAAATGGAAGAAGTTACTTCTGCTCTTCTCCGCGTACCGTAACCAATCACCACAACGTCACTAAGGGTGGAAGCATTTGCCTTCAGGCTTGCATCAGCAACCGTACGGCCCCTGATATCAATTTCCTGCGCGTCCATCCCCACATAGGTAACCACCAGGGTACTGGCATCTCCGGGTACAGTAATGGAATATTGCCCCGTTGATCCGGTCCTCACAGCATTTTTGGATCCCTTCTCCGTAACTGTGGCGCCAAAAAGCGGTGTGCCCTTTTCATCGGAAACTGTACCTGAAATTTTTCTTTGAGCAAAGGCGTACGTACAGATGAACGTACCCAGAAGCAGAATAACTGCCCGCATGCGTAGACGTTTCCTCATATAGCAATGTGTTTGACCAAAATTATTTTTAATTAAAAGGCATGCCTGATACTTTTTTATCCATTAGAGGTGATTTTTTACATCCGAAACGTGCTAAATTAATATTGCTGAGCTATTGTAAGAGGGAAATTAGTAAGGTTCGTCCTTGCTTTTATTTTACATGGTTTGGTACTTTCTTGACCTGTTTTTCAGATTTTTCTTATTTTCAGAGACCTGAATTACTCATTGGGATGAAAACAAAGCTGCTAAGGGAAATCACTCCGCTTACACAAGGCGATTGCTTCACGCTTTTCTCAAGAGAGAAAACAGAATTTGATTTTCCCCTCCATTACCATGAAGAGTTTGAACTGAATTTTATTCAGAATGCCCGTGGTGCCAAACGCGTTATTGGTAATCACATGGAAGAGATCAGCGATTTGGAACTGGTACTGATCGGACCGAACCTTCAACACGGATGGTTTACGCATAAATTTAAAGGAAAACAGATCCGTGAAATCACGATTCAGTTTCACCGCGACCTGCTGGATGATAAATTCATGCAACGCAACCAGATGACATATATGCGCAGCATGTTTGAACATTCACTGCAGGGAATTTTATTTTCAAAAGAAACAATTCAGTCTTTAACTCCCCGCCTGCTCGGACTTCCACAGAAAAGAGGGTTCGATTCAGTGCTTGAATTGTTTTCCATCCTGCACGACCTTTCGATTTCCAGGAACATGCGCATCCTTTCCGATGCATCGTTTTCAAATACGGAAAGTTATTCCTACAACAGCCGGAGGGTAAAGCTTGTGATGGAATACCTCAACAGGAATTTTGATAAAAATGTTTCCCTTGGCGAAGTGGCCCGGCTCACCTCCATGTCGGATGTTGCATTCAGCAGGTTCTTCAAAGGCAGAACGGGAAAAACTTTTGTAGATACAGTGAATGAAGTTCGCCTCGGGCATGCATCACGCATGCTTATCGAAACCACGCACAGTGTTAATGAAGTGGCGTACCGTTGCGGATTCAATAACATGTCCAACTTCAACAGGATCTTCAAAAAGAAAAAAGATTGTACGCCGAAGGAGTTCAGGCAGGCGTTTAATTCATCGGGAACGAGAACGTTTATTTGAAACGTCAATCGTCAATCGAATGCATCCTTTGGACATCATCCCGATCCCGATGCTCTGGTCGGGAGAGGGATCTCATACTGGCATTAAGCGGTGAAAATATTCATTATAAGAACTGGTGTACAACATTTATTAAATCATACCTGTATATGTTGATCAGACCGATCTTACAATTCAATTGTAAACGGAATTAATTCAAACTGATTTATACAGGCTAAAATTTTTTCAACATTCAACTCGTAGCAAAACTCATAAGGGTGGAGATTTTCTTTGAAAAGCAGTCCCGCATGTGCGAAACACCAGGGTGGCGCCAGGAACGCGAAGGATAGCTACCTGAGCGCCTGGCGCTTTCTTTACGATCCTGATGCAATCGGGAATTTCGTTAGCTCAGGATGTAGTATCCCAAAACATCATTACCGTTTCGCATTTCACGTTTGACGATTGACGTTTGACGATTCTCATCCCCCTGCTGTCACAAAATTACGGCTGGCGAATGAACATCTTTCGCCGTTGGTATTAAACGTAATTGACAGCTGACGCGTCATGAGCCCACCCCACCCACCATGGCTTACCACCACTTCTTTCCTGGTATGATTTCTCAAAACCAGAGGCGTGCGCAGGATTTTTTCTTCATGGCCACTGATGATCACATCTATATCTTTTGACATTTCCGCCAGTGACAAATTATTAAAACGGCTTTGTTTGTCAAGCCCCAGGTGTGAAAGGCAAATAACAAGATCGCAATGTTGTTTCAGCTTCCTGGCTGTTTCATTTGCTTTTTTATAAGGATGGTGAAAGTTCATTCCCTCTTTGCGCACGCTTTCGGGTAACTGCGGACCAACCCCCGTGATGCCAATATTATAAGAACCCCACTTGATGATGTGAAACGTTGCCACCCTCTGTGCAAGTTTGTCATGAGAAAAAGTATAATTACAGTTCACTAATGGAAACTTCATCAGTGAACTCAGCTGAAATAAATATTCCTGTCCCTGCTGAAGGTCTTTGTTCCCTAAGGTCACGGCATCATACCTCATGTTATTCATTTTTTCTATCAGCTTTTTGTGTGCTGAAGGTGATGCATTGCCATCAAGAAAATCACCTGCATCCACCAGAACCGCAGGCGTATTTATTTGTTTAAGTCTTGCATGAATACTTTCCAGACCTCCATGCAGGTTTTCATGCCGGAAAGGCTGAACATGATTGTGCAGGTCATTCGTATGAAAGATGGTAATTGTGTGAATGAACTTTGACAGTTCCGTAGATTTCTCACTCAGTTTAGATAATTTTTTCATTGGATCCATCAACAGGATACCACTGGTGGCAAGAGAACTATTCCTGATAAACTTTCTGCGGTCAGTATTCATAATGAACATTTTAGTTTTGGCTGAATCATCATCAATCTCTTTGATGTGATGACGTTTGTTGGTGCAGTAGATTAGCAGATCCGAAAAATTGTTTGCGAACTGCGAAGGGCAGCTTTAAGACTAATATACACCTTTTGTCAATTTCCATTCTAAAGTTTATGTTCATTTGTTAAGACCAGAGGTATTAGGGTATTAAGGACCTCCCAGGATTGATTTGAGCATGTTATTTCCTCAATACCATATTACCCAATATCCTAATACCCCAAAACCTCACCAGGGAGCTATCAAATAATTTCTTACATTCCGATACTAACTTTTCCGATGATCCAGTTTGCCAGACTGAAAATTGAAGTTCCCATTTCTTCCATCCGGGAAGAAGTAGCTGCGCTGACACGCGAATGGGTGGCGCATTTCAACCAACACGATTATGAAGGAACATGGTCTGTAATTTCATTGCGTTCTACCACAGGTGAATCATCACATATTATTCCTGACCTTATGAAGTATCAAGATTACAACGATACCGAACTCATGTTACAATGTCCTTCCATCCATAACCTCCTTCAGCAGTTTCAATGCATGATCATGTCTGTTCGGCTCATGAACCTCAGGCCAGGATCTGTTATCAGGGAACACAGGGATGTTGAACTTTCTTTCGAACAGGGTGAGATTCGTTTGCATATTCCTGTTTTTACAAACGATGATGTTTATTTTTTCAGTCGGGATACGCGTATTTCAATGAATGAAGGTGAATGCTGGTACGTGAATGTGAACATTCCACACCGTGTAAGTAACCTGGGTTCAACAGACCGGATTCACCTGGTGATAGATTGCAGTGTGAATGACTGGGTGCAGAACTGGTTCAGCAAGGCTGAAGCTTGTACTATACCGGATGAAATCAATAACAGCGTGCATGATATTATCAGGGAACTGAAATTACAAAACACAGAAACATCGCTCAGGATAGCAGAACAAATGGAACGCGAATTGAAAGAACAGGATTAATGTTTCACAGAATTAAAAATTTCCCTAATCAGGAAATGTAACCTTATAAATTAAGCAGCTCGCAGCTCACAACACATAGCCTTCTTATGATCATTCAATTAACCGGTTTATCCGGATCAGGTAAAACAACTATTGCTTGCGCGGTTCAGCAGGCACTGGAAAAAAAAGGTATTGTAGTGGAAGTGATTGATGGAGATGTGTACCGTCAAACGTTGTGCAGGGATCTGGGTTTTTCACAGGAAGACAGAATGGAAAATATCCGTCGGCTGGGCGCACACGCACAAACAGTGAACGGTGAGAATAAAATCATTATCATCGCCGCGATTAATCCATATGAAAAAACAAGAAAGGAGCTCACAGCAAAGTATGATGCAAAAACTGTGTGGGTGTATTGTCCAATAGGAATTCTGATCAAAAGAGATACCAAAGGCTTTTACCAACGCGCGTTATTGCCCGATGGCGATAAAAACAAAATTTACAATTTCACCGGCATCAGTGATCCTTATGAAGAGCCTTCTTCCCCGGATCTTGTTATCAACACCGCAGAATCAGACCTGAAAATTGCGGTTGATCTGTTTATCAGGTTGATCTTTAAAAGCATGAAACATGATCCCTGCGTTTCTGTTCCATTTCATGATATGATGTAATACATGATTGCAGGTATGAAGGAATGGATTTTCCCGAATTTTTTTCCTCGAAAAGTATTGAGGGCGATTTACTGTGAAATTTACATCTGTCTTCAGCCTTTCTCATAAATGCTGCAGGGAATGAAAGGCAGCACAGTGTCATCAAGCTTTTAAGTATAGGCATCATCCCCTGGTTGTAATTAAATAGAAAACAAAGAGGGTCATTTTCTGCAGCACGAAGGATAGCTGTATGATATTTATCGAGAACGCGGCTCATATATTGATCAAGATCGAAAGTGATGTCTGCTTCTGTAAATCCAAACAGCTCGGGTTCAATGGTACCCGGCACCGAATGCATACCCCGCTGGCGGCTCTGGGAATGCACCACTTCAGCAGGTTGCCGATAAAGGATGATAAAGGGAACGTCAGGATACAATCTTCTCAACTGATCGTAAAACAAAAGGTGCCAGCTATCGGTTTTTACAAAAACTGTTTTATGAAATGGAGTCCTCTTCTGTCCGTATAAACGCATGGCAGCTTTATAATAAATATCCGTTGCTTCATTTCTTTGTGGAAAGCTTTTATTCAAAGGAAGTCGAAGTATGTCGTCAAGAAGGGGAACTTCCGATAACACGATGTTCTCATCAGCAAGGCTAAGAAGCTGCGACAACAAGGTGGAACCGCACCTGGAAACATGAAAAATAAATGCTGCCGGAGGTATAGAATTTATAGACCCTGCAACAGCAGGCAGGTCCTGCAGGCGTGTCCGGGCACTTGCCTCATATACCGATGAATGAAGAAGCATTGTAATCGTGTCGGAAAAAAAAGGCTCGGTAAATTTCTTTTCGCCTGCAAACAACCATTGGATGAACATGGTATCGTGTTCTGCGATGAGCTTATAGGGAATATATTGTTGTGGAAAATCGGCCATGGAAAATTGTCCGCTGAATGTATGAACTCTCCTTCCCTCGAAAAAATATTTGTACGAGTTGCCGGTTGCTGTTTAATTCCTTATTGAACCTATCTTCCGCGATCCCCCTACTCACCACTCACCACTCAATCTCCCTCTGAACAAAAATGAACAAGCAACTCAGCCTGGAATTCTTATGGTTCAGTAAATTCATTTTGTTTATTAATAAATATTATCCGAGATTTAGATCATTCGTGGTTCTCACCCTTTGATACTGCAACCTGCAAAACACCTCTGTAGAAAATCCTTGATCAACCACACCTGCAACCTGCAAAACAACACGCATAACGTACCTGCGAATTCATTTGCTATTCACTAAAAACCAAAACTATGGATGGAGTTATAGGTGTTGTCACCACCTTTGCAGGCAATTTTGCTCCCAGGAACTGGGCCACTTGCGATGGCCAATTAATGTCCATTGCGCTGAATACGGCACTCTTTTCAATTCTCGGCACTACATACGGCGGAAATGGAACAACAACATTCGGGCTTCCTGATTTGCGGGGACGTGTTCCGATATCTCAGGGACAGGGGCCCGGATTGCCTAATTACAGCCTTGGTGAAAGAGCTGGAACGCCTACAGCCACACTCTTATTAAACAACCTCCCTGTTCATAACCATAATGGTCCGATAACTTTTCAACAGCAGGTAAGCAGTGAAGATGGAACAGATTCCACTCCGAATGGTGCATATGCAGCAAGATTTACTGGCGCATACGGCACATCTGCAAATACTGCAATGCTTGCTCCTACTTATGCCGGTACCATTGCTAATGCGGGCGGAAGTCAGCCATTCTCCATTATGCCACCTTACCTGGCGTTAACTTATATCATATGCTTATTCGGTGTGTTTCCCAGCCGCAACTAATGTACTTCTATACACATAAATAAAGACACAATGTTTATAAATCCATATTATGCACAGGTAACCATTTTCGCAGGCAATTTTGCTCCACGCAACTGGGCATCCTGTAATGGACAACTGCTGGCAATTTCTCAAAACACAGCTTTGTTTTCTCTTCTTGGTACCACATATGGGGGGAACGGGCAAACTACATTCGGACTTCCTGACCTTCGCGGCCGCATGGCCATACATGTAGGGCAGGGAAACGGTTTACCTCTTGTTTCACTGGGTGAAATGTCAGGAGCAGAATCAACAACGTTGCTGCAGACGCAAATGCCGGCCCATACACATGTTTTTCAAAATGCATCAGGCGCACAGGCAGCAACCACTGCACCAGGTACTACTGACATTCCGACCAATAATTATCCCGCACCGGTAAATGGAAGTGGCAATGCTTACAGCACGAGTCCTTCCGCTGCTGAAATGGCACCATCGGTTACAAATACCGTTACAGGCATATCGGGTGGCAGTCAACCCTTTGATATCCGCTCGCCGTACCTGGCGATGAATTATATTATTTGTCTTTTTGGAATTTTTCCTGCACGCAATTAAAACTAAAATTATGGAAGGAGTTATAGCATACGTTACACTTTTTGCCGGAAACTTTGCACCACGCAACTGGGCACTATGCCAGGGACAGATTTTAGCGATTGTCCAAAACACTGCATTGTTCTCCATTCTTGGAACAACTTATGGAGGCAACGGGGTAACAACATTTGCCTTACCGGACCTGAGAGGAAGGTCTGTTGTGCACTATGGACAGGGGCCAGGTCTGTCCAATTACGACCTCGGTCAGGTGGGAGGTAATCCAACACATACATTGACATCAGGTCAAATGCCTGCACATAATCATAATGCTCAAATGACCATCACTCCCAAAGCGGCAGGGGCACCAAATTCCTCTTCGCCAGCTAACGCAGTTTATGCTACCGGAAATGATACATTGTATGCATTCAACCCTGATACAATGCTGCATAATTATACAGGCAATATCAATATGGGAAACGCTGGTGGCAGTCAGCCATTTTCTATCATTCCTCCCTACCTCGTGCTGAATTATATTATCTGTCTTACGGGAGTTTTTCCTGCAAGAAATTAAACCATACGGATGCTTCAACGAATAGGTATACTGCTTCCGCGTTCTACAGATTATCCATCCATGGGTTTCGATATCATTGAAGGCCTGAGAACACGACTTCAAATGGCGGGAATGAACGAAGTAAAACTGATTACCGAAAATATCGGGTTTGGAGATAATGCAACACTCAATTATTCAAAGGCAGAAAAATTATTAATAGAAGACCAGGCGGATATGATCATCACTTACTCTGGCGCATTGAATGCAGAACCACTCTATCCACTGGCAGACACACTGAAAAAAACTTTTATTTTTTTGGATGCAGGTATGCAGTTCCCCGAAAGCATTTCTCCTTTTTGTTTTCACATTTCCCTGCAGGGCATACATGCTTGCAGGCTGGCAGGACAAATGGCAGGAAGTGGTAACAGGAAAGTGCTGATGGCAACCTCTTTTTATGAAGGTGGCTACCGGGGACCATGGGGGTATGATCGGGGGCTTTCCGAATCAGGAGGTTCTGTTTGCGCTAATTATGTGAGCGGGTATAAAATTGCCGAATTCACTATTGATCCGTATATCGGTCTGCTGCATCAGTCGGGCGCTTCTTCCGTTGGTGCATGTTTCAGCAGTTATCTCGCAGAACTTTTTTTCAGGGAATTGAATGAACACAAGGATGATGCGCTTAACCTACCATTTTACTGTTCTCCCTTCATGGCTGAAGAACAATTGCTGCAAAAGTGTGATTTTCCTGGAGGAGAATTTATTACCGTAGTACCCTGGGCCCGTTCATTGCAAAATCCCCTTCAGGAAGAATTCAGGGAAGTACTGGAAAAGAATAAACCTGCTACTCTTTTTCATTTGCTGGGCTGGGAAGGTGCTATCGTAGCCATGCAGGCCGCAGGTAAAGGTGCTGCTTCGTTGCACGGATTTTCTTATGACAGTCCGAGAGGAAAAGTTACCATCCATTCCCATACCAACGCAACCTATGCATCACTCTATATGGGAAATATTCGTGGAGATGAAAATGGGAAATGCAGGCTTGAAATTTTTGAAACAATAGAAGTAACCGGAGATGAACATCAAAAGATCATGAACGACAGACCGGCTGATCATGTATCAGGATGGAAGAATAATTATTTATGTATCTGAACTATGCGTATTGCTGTACTTTGTAACGACAGGGTAGCACTTCCGGCACTCGATTACCTTTTTGGAACCAGACAGGCTGTAGCCATTGGAATGCCCGCACGCACCAGCGAAATGCAAATGCTGATGAAGGAAAGATGCGGTGAGGCAGGAATACCATTAAAGCTGTTTACGAAAAAAAATTTTACAGGTGAGATGCTTCATTGGTTGTCGGAATACAACCCCGATGTTGTGCTGGTAAAAACTTTCCCTTTCCTCGTTCCAACAGAAGCGCTGGGACTACCCCGGTATGGATGTATCAATTTTCATTATGCACCCCTGCCAGCATGGCGTGGTTCCAATCCCCTTTTCTGGATGATCAGAAACGGTGCAAAAACAGGGGGTGTTACCATTCACGAAATGACATCGACTTATGATGCAGGCCCGATCCTTCTTGAAGAAACATTTCCCGTACATTCTGATATCAACTTCGGCATTTTTTATACACAGCTTGCCTATCTCGGCCTGAAACTGGCCATGGACCTTTTGAAATTACTTCCAGCCGGTACCATTCAAAAGAAAGAACAGGACCATGCAATGGCTAAATGGTACGCGCATCCGCAACCCTCAGATCTTTTTATCAACTGGAATACGATGAACTCCGATGAAATCAGGGCGTTGATCAAAGCATGCAATCCCTGGAATAAGGGCGCCGCAACACGGTGGAATAACTGGACATTCGGGATTACTTATGCATCAGTTCAGGAACATGTTACAGTGAATGGTGCACCACCTGGAAGTATTCTTTCCATTGATACAAACAAAGGATTTACCATTGCGTGCAAAGACGGAAAAGCTTTGCTCGCTGAAGTGGTGTATTGTGAAGAAGGCATTTATCCCGGTTATTGCATGAGCGCTTTCGGGCTTCAGGCTAATGACCGCTTATCATAACAATTATTCATCGATAATACTTCAACAATGAAAAAAGGTTTGTCCGGCTTTTTGTCCTTTTGTCTTGCAGTTTTATTCACGCTCTCTAACGTAAAAGGTCATGCGCAGCAATGGACAGCAGCGTTTCCTTTCGGTACTAATACAGCGTTTGTTGATGCCGCTACAGCTATTGCAACCGATGCTACCGGGAATGTGTACATTACCGGGAAGTTCGGAGGGACAATCAATTTCGGAACAGGAGTATTGTCTGCAACCCCTGGTGGCACTCAAACAGAAGGTTTTGTTGCTAAATTCAATAGCGCCGGAACATGCCAGTGGGCAATGCGCTTCGGTGGACCCGGAACAGACCTGGGTGGTTTTGCCATCACAACTGATGGAACGAATGTTTATGTTACCGGCGGATCTGCATTTCCATGCACAGTGGGCGCCACGCCTATTGTAGTTGCCGGTGCCAGTTCAGACGGTGTAGTGTTTGCACTCAATGCTGCCACAGGTGCATTTGTATGGGGCAAGGCTTTTGGTGGCCCGCCGGCAGGAGACCGCGGGCAGGCACTCGCACTCGATAATGTGAATGGACTGTACCTGATGGGTGTTTTTTTTACCAGATCAACTGATGCAGTTACTACGGCATCGTTTGGAGCACCCGGTAGCTTTTCAAGATCTGTGCAAGGCAATATGGCACAGTCAACTTCAGACCTTTTTGTAGCTAAACTGGACAAGCTTACCGGAACATTTACCTGGGTGAGTTCAGGTGGTGCAGTGTCAAACGCTGTTCCTTTACATATTGGAAACGACAATATTAATGGAGGCGGACTAGCATACCTCCCGTCACTTGATGAACTAATTGTTGCCGGATCTTTCACAAATGCGAATGCTGTATATACGACAACTGTACCTGCTTCATCGGTTGCGCTCACCAATACAGGCATGGCGGATATTGCCATACTTGAACTCAATGCTTCCACTGGTGCATTCCTGAGTGGCGTTACTGCAGGAGGCGCGAACAATGATGAAGCTTTAGCTGTAACATTCGATCCGGTTGCAGGCGCCGCCTTTATTGCAGGTTATTTCAACAGCGCAAATATTACAGGTGCAATGAGTCTACCTAATACGGCACCGGGATTTGATGAAATTTTCTATGCCAGGTACGATCCGGTTTCCAACTCTTTTCCGTGGGCATTTCCTGCAAAAGGCAGCGCGGGTGGAGATGACGTTGCCACCGGAATCACTCAAAATGGAAACGGGAAAATATACATCACGGGACGATTTAAGCAAACCATTACTTTTCCTTCTCTCTCCACTGTAACTGCAACTTCAGCCGGCGCCGACGATATTTTTTTAGTACGAGCTGATGCCGCATCAGGAAATGCTGAAATCATTGCTGATGCCGATGGCCCCACAGGAGCCGATTTCAGTTTTGGCGTTGCCCATTCTACCGGAGATGACATTTGGGTTGGCGGAAGCTTCTTTGGTGGCACGCTTACTTTTGTTCCTTCTTCACCTACAGTTAGTATTGCTTCGAGTGGTGACGATGACATTTTTATTGCGAAATTCAACGACCCTGCAATTGTTACAGATCCTAATGTTTTCTACTCTAAAGCATCCGGCAATCTGCACGACCTGGGAACATGGGGTATCAATCCCGATGGAACCGGAACTGCACCTGCAGATTTTGGTCCTGGTAAAACATTTAACCTCGCCAACCGCGGAACTGTTTATACCATGACCGGAAACTGGAGTGTAGGAGGCATGATCGTAAACCCAACAGGAAGTGAATTGCAAATCAATGGATTCATTTTATCTGAAGCCGGTATGTCGGGCAGCGGAACACTTACCGGTTCACCAACTTCCTCCCTGGTAATTACAGGAAGTGCAGGAGGCGATGCAGGTACACTTGCGTTTACAGCAGGTGGACAAACATTGCAGGATTTTATGTTGAACAGAACAGGCAGCGGTGCCAGTGCAACACTAACCACTCCTCTTGAAATTTATAATTCAGTCGGGGCAAACAATGGTACTTTCTTAACCAATGGCAACCTTACACTTAACAGTGATGCCGTCAATACTGCCCGGGTGCTACCCCTTCCAGCAATAAATTCTATTCAGGGTAATGTAACAGTAGAAAGATATATTCCTGCAAGGCGCGCGTGGAGAATTCTTACAACACCATTCCTGGGCGGACAAACCATTTTCCAGTCGTGGCAGGAGAACAGGAATAATACCATGCCTGATCCGAATCCATTCCCCGGATTTGGTACACATATCACAGGCGGGCCGGTATTCGGATCCCCTGCAAATGGATTTGACCAGAACCCTGGCGCAGCTTCTTCCATCAAAAATTATAACTCAGCTTCTGATACCTGGAATCCGTTGCCGAATACAAATGTGATGAATGCAAGCGGACAAGCGCTGATGATCTTCATTCGCGGTGACAGGGGCATTGCTCTGGGTCCGAACAATGTACCACCAACGCCCACCACATTACGTGCAAAAGGTCCTTTGAAAGAAGGCGATCAACTGGTGCCGGTAAGTGTAGTGGGTTTCACTGCTGTAGGCAACCCATTTGCCGCCCCGATAGACTTTGCCACCATACCCAAAAACAATGTTCAAAACACGATGTGGGTATGGGATCCCAAACTTGGAGGTGTTAACGGAGCTGGGGGGTACGTTACCGTTAGTTCGGATGGGATGGGTGGTTGGACCATCACGCCAGCACCTGTAAGTCCTATCAATACTATCATACAGTCAGGACAGGGATTCCTGGTAAAAGCTGCCAATGCTGGCAATCCTTCAATGGTGATCAGGGAAACAGATAAATCTTCTGCTCCTACTGCTGATGTATTCAGAACTTCCGCCAGGACATCTCAGTTGAGGATAACGCTTTATGGAGTGGATGCCGACCAGACAACCGATGTGCTGGATGAAGTGGTTTCTTCTTATGCACCAGGATTTGCAAATGGTCTTGACAGGTTTGATGTAGAAAAACCATCGAACATTGGTGAAAACCTTGCGATTGTCAATGGAAAGACCAGTCTGATGGTGGAACGCAGACAAAAGCTGATGCCGGAAGATGGCATACGGCTGAAGATATGGAATCTGTCAGAAAGAAAATATGCATTTGAGATCAACCCGCAGTCAATGAATGCAGCAAATGTTCATGCATGGCTGGTAGATGAATACCTGAAAATTACCACACCGGTGGCGCTGGATAAATCCACACGTGTAGACTTCACCGTTACATCCAATCCAGCATCCGCTGCGTCCAACCGGTTCAGGATTGTGATTTCGGAAAAAATGCCTGATCCCGACAAGTGGATCACTGGCATCAGGGTGTATCCGAATCCAGTAAGCGGCAAGAATGTAACCCTTGAATTCCATGATCAGCCGGAGGGAAAATATGAAGTAACGCTATACAACAATCTTGGACAAATGGTATGGAAAAAAAGGATAAACCATGATGGCCAGGACGGAACACAAAACATGGATTTAGGCAAAATACTTTTAAAAGGTGTATACCAGATGAAAGTTACAAACGGCAACCGGATGATTACATTACCGTTGTACACCAATTGATTTCCTGGGATGCATAGCAGAATAGCGGGACCGCCCTTTGGGGCGGTCTCTTTAATATGGATATAAAGATTAAAGGATTTTATGAATGGGGAAAGATATAGATCACATTAGAAAATGGATTACACGGATTACACAGAAGGTGTTTATGAAAAATAATTTCCTGATGATCTCAATTCCTGATGCGATTAGTGATGGTGAAGAATGCCTGATGACGAATTTTCAAGAAAGCCTCGCAGCCCGCAACTCGAAGCTCGCAGCTTCTTCTGTTCTTTTTTGTCCACAAAAATTTTTTTGGAATTAAAATTTTTTTATGGTGGAACAGAATTAAAATTTTAAATTTATTCCACCGCCTATTTGAAGCTGATAATCCTTTTCTCTTACAGACTGCTCCGCTAACCATGCAAATCTCCTGAAGATCTCGAATCAATTTGGCGATTACCATATTTGAGATGTTATTGACAATCTCCTGTCTAAACCAAAACTAACTGCAGTAAAATGTTTTGCCTACAATATTCATCTTTTAATTTTTCCATACACACCCTGCATGGAAATGAAGCATCCATTGCTGCCGAAACAGCTGTATACATTCAATTATTGCATTGTAATCTAACAAATAACAATCTTAGCCACTAAAATTTGAAGTATGAAAATGAAAACAAGGATTCTGATGTTTCTGATGACAAGTGCCCTCACCATGTTACCAGTTGTATTATTGTTTGCCCAGCCAGGTCCTGGAGATCCCGGAGATGATCCGGATCCTGCTGTTCCTTTTGATGGCGGACTGACACTTTTGGTTGCAGCCGGTATCGGTTATGCTGCTAAAAAGGGCTACGATAGGAGAAAGAAATCACTTGCCCGTCAGTCTGAACAAAAAGAGATCTAATCATGTTTCTCAAATAAAGCCGGCTGATACACCTGTTTACAGGGGTGGCCGGCTTATATCATCACAAGGAAGCGTGACAAATACCGTATGCAAACTATAAAAACATTTCACCGGCAGTTATCGGTTTACTTTGATGTGGCTTACCTGCTCAGGTTCGTGTTACTTTTCATTTCCATCTATGCATTCAACCTGATGTATGTTGGGCTGGTTTTGCCGGTTAACCTGTATAGTCCTTTTCTAGACCATTACCTGAATTACATCGATGGCCTGAGGAATACCATTTTGTTTACATCCAACCAGATTGCGCATGCCTTTGGCATTTCATCTCATATTCAACATCAGTTCTCGCTAAAGGTTGACCATGGAACCAACCTCATTGTAGGTGATGCCTGCCTAGGACTTGGCGTAATGAGTTTCTGGACCGCCTTTATTGTTGCCGATACAACATCCCTGAAGAGAAAATTAGCCTGGTGCCTGGGTGGTCTTGGCCTTATCTGGATCATCAACTGTATCCGCGTGGCATTTATATTACTCGCCTATGAAAAAAACTGGAAGGCAGTGATTACCATGGACCATCATACCGCATTTAATATTTTATCCTACGTCCTTATTTTTATATTAATCCTTTTATATGACAGGATGAAGACCGGTTATTCCATCACACAGCCATAACCATCCTTTACGTTTACACTTTATCAATTGTTTGGACTGCTGATCCTTTCTCTCTCCTGTTAAGTACTTTATTCGATAAATTGTGTACCGGCAACCGGTTAATCCTTTAATGGCTTCGTTATGAGGCGGTTCATCAATGCTTTACTTGCAGTTACTTTTCTGGTTCAGCTGAATGCACAAAATATCTGTGTGTTTAAAGATCCCGTGGTAAACATTGATTTTGGTGTGGGGGATTTTATCATGGGCGTTAATGCAGCAGACATCCCCGGGTATACAAGGGTGAGCCATGCTTGTCCAAATGATGGATATTATTCCATTGTGCCCCATACGGGTGATTGTTTCATGGGAGACTGGTTTACATTAAAGGAAGATCATACTCCAGGAGACGAAAATGGAAATATGATGCTGGTAAATGCATCCTATGAAGGAGGGATCTTTTTTTCAACTACTGTTGCCGGTTTAAAAAAACATACCACATTTGAATTCGGCGTATGGATGATCAATGTTTGCCGGATCAATAACGGTTGTCCTCCTCTTCTCCCCGACATCCTGATCCTGATCAAAACGACCGATGGTAAAAAGCTTGCAGAGTTCAGAACAGGATTACTCACCCAATTCGAAGCACCCCGGTGGCGGAAATATGTCGGGCTTTTTCAAACGGGGTCGAATGAAAAGAATGTGATCATCACCATGCAGGACCTGAACCCCGGAGGCTGTGGGAATGATTTTGCACTTGACGACATCACGCTACGTGAGTGTATAAAGCCGGTTGTGGTTCCATCAGAAAAAAGTACCCCTCCAAAAAAAGAAATAAAAAAGATACCTGTTGCAAAACCTCCCATCAAGGCATCGGGTACGGAGAAAAACATTCCAACATCAAATGAAATTATTTACAATAAAATTCCAACTTCAGAAGAAAAACAGACAATTGAAAAGAAACCTGTTGAAATTAAATTTCCAGTGCCGCCGATTCTCCAGCAAAGATCAAATCCGCTGATCCGCACCATAGAAACCGAAGCGGGAGAGATCAATATTCGCCTTTACGACAATGGACAGATAGATGGAGACACTGTAAGCATTTATCACAACGGACAGCTGATTGTTTCCAGGGCAGGTTTATCACAGAAACCAATTAACGTAAATTTGAAGGTAGACAACACACAACCTCACCACGAACTGGTGATGGTTGCTGAAAACCTTGGTTCCATACCTCCCAATACTTCATTGATGATCATTTCCACACCTTCTAAGCGATATGAAGTGTTTATTTCTTCAACGGAACAGAAGAATGCGAAGGTAGTAATTGAGTTGAAGGAATAACTATTTACTGCAATTTAGAACCACGGAGATACGGGACCACAGTGTAACACAGAGACCTCCGTGAAACTCAGTGACTCCGCGTCTCCGTGGTTAACAAACGCAACTGAAACAGGTTATCTCAACAGGACGGAAATACTATTTTAATTAACCACTTCTTCTTCCACCAATCCATCTTTTGTGGCTACCAATAAAGTTCCCTGAACATATTTTTCATTATGCTGGGTAGCGTCGAGACCTTCTTCTTCTTCCTTACTGCTTACCCTTAGTGGAACGATGAAATTGATAAATTTAAAAATGGCAAAAGAAACAACAAAGCTGTAGGTCACAGCAATACCCATGGCCTTTAGCTGTGTAAAGAAAAAACCCATGTTTCCATTGGCCCATCCCATGTTACCGGCTGCATTTACAGCAGTGGTAGCGAAAATACCCGTCATCAGCATGCCCACCATTCCGCCAACACCGTGACAGGGAAATACATCCAGTGTATCATCAACACGCGTTTTTGATTTGAAATACACAACCAGGTTGGAAATTACTGCTGCTGCAACACCAATAAATATACTTTGCGGAATAGCAACAAAACCTGCTGCGGGTGTAATAGCTACAAGACCAACTACAGCACCAATGCAAAATCCAACCACCGATGGTTTTTTTCCGCGCATGATATCAAAGAACATCCAGGAAAGTCCTGCAGCAGCTGCGGCCGTATTAGTTGTAGCAAAGGCAGAAACAGCAAGAGAATTTGCACCAAGTGCAGATCCTGCATTAAAGCCGAACCAACCAAACCACAACAATCCTGTTCCAATAAGAACATAGGGAATATTGGCAGGTGCGCTTTCCCTGTTCTCCATATGTGCCTTTCTTCTTTTCAAAACCAGCACACCTGCAAGCGCAGCACAACCGGCTGAAATATGAACTACTGTACCTCCTGCAAAATCAAGAGCGCCCATTTTATAAAGAAAACCATCCGGGTGCCAGCTCCAGTGTGCCAGTGGTGCATAAACCAATAAACTGAATAAAACCGTAAACAAAACATATGCAGTAAATCGCATGCGCTCTGCAATGGCTCCTACTACAAGGCCTGGTGTAATGATGGCAAACATTAACTGGAAAAGAGCGAATAGTGTTTTGGGTATGGTTGGCGCCATACCCCATGGTGCTCCTGAAGCAACACCTTTGAACATAAAATGCGTGAACGGATTGCCAATAAAACCATGGATGGAATTTCCAAAAGCAAGACTATAACCCACAACAATCCACAACACACCTACCACACCTGCAGCTACCACACTTTTCATCATAGTGGATAAAACATTCTTTCTGTTGACCATGCCTCCATAGAAAAAGGCTAGTCCGGGCGTCATCAGAAAAACAAGTGCTGTTGCTACAATGATCCATGCAATGTCTGAAGTATTGTATTTACCGTTATCGAAATTGGGTAAGGCAGGAGTTAGTGTTGACACTACTGCAATTACAGCCAGGATCAGGAAGGGCAATGAAGATTTTAATGTGATTTTATTCATTGGTTTTGTTTTTCGGTTTGAATCAGAAATGGTAAATGGCAGCCATTACAATACTGGCAGCCTTTGTTGTTGACTTATTGTGATGATCAATAAAAATGGGTTCACTGGCAGCATCCAGCCTTACTTCGGGGATAAAAATGAAATGATCCAGTTTGAAATTGGCAGAGAGTGTAGAAGCCATTACACTTCCGCCGGTTAATTGAGAACTGTAAATTTTCAACTGATGTTCATCGCTGAAGTATTCTTCACGGAGGGTAAGTCCGAAATGTTTGTTAGGATCAAAATTCAGGTAAACTGCCGAACCCCACCACAAGCGGTCACCGGCATATGTTTTATTTCCAAGGTATTTATGTGTACTGTTGATGGTACCATTGTAAGCGATGCTGAACCTATCGTTTAATTTACTGGTGATTACAAGGTCAACCTGTTTTGTTTTTGTGGTATCAATATTCTCTCCTCCTGTATAATTGAGATAAGCTTTAAAATAGTCACCTGCGGAATAACTGTATTGTGCGATTAGGAACTTTTTGTTGATATATCCATCCGGCATGTATTTAAAATCTGTGGGATTGGAAATGCCTATCATTAACCCATGTGCCTGATGTGTCAGTTCCGCCCTGATACCAGTGTGAAAAAAAGGTCCGTTCGTAAACATGTATGACATACTGTAGTTCCTGTTGCCCGGGGCATCCACCACCTCGTAACCCACATGGGTTGCCCAGCTTCCGGCCGAAAGCTTCAGCCAGTCTTTGGCGGAATAACTGATGTACAATTGTTTCACGCTTTGCAGGATCCCATCATCGTTATAAGAAAATTCCTGCGCTCTTTTACCAAGTCCCAGGTCGGCCACCATTTCCACCTTAGCTGACTTGTAGTCCAATTTGATACTGACCATTCCGGGTTCAAAACTGTTGTGAGAGCTGGTAAACGAAGTCAGGTTGTTGTTTTTGTTTTGACCCCGGTCGTATTTATAATAGATATCTGCATTGCCGGTTACAGAGAGTGAAGAAGTGGTGGTTGAATCCTGTCCGAAGGTGAAAGAGAAGCAGCATACGGTGATCCCGGTAGCCATAAATTTTTGTAACATTGTGTTGGTATTTAAGTTAAAAAGAAAGGTATTGCCTGACCTGAACCTGTTCCAGAGGTTCCTGTCTTCAAGCAATACCTTTTATATTGAATGTTCCCGCTTTCTAATCAGCTCCCGTTGTCCACTGCTCTATTCATTTTAAAAATAGAAAAAATCTGATGAAATAAACAAATAAATTTTTTTTATATGTGAATAATTTCTGGAAAATGCCAGCGAAAACCAGATAATCCGTATATAAAATTTTAAATTATGCAATAAAATCTACTCCTTATTGAGTATGTTGAAGGAATAATATTACATATATAAAATTTTAATATGTTTCATAATCCATAGAAACACGAGCATGAGGTATTCATACTCTTACTTATTATGATCTCGTAGCTATCGGGAACGCCACCTGGCTACACCGAAGCGAGGGCCTGATCGATATCCTCAAAAATATCTTCCCAGTATTCCAGCCCCACAGAGATCCGGATGAGTCCGGGAGTAATATTGATTTTTGCTCTTTCCTCCGGGGTTAGTTTGGCATGTGTGGTACTAGCCGGATGCGATGCAATACTTTTTGTATCGCCCAGATTAGCGGTTAAGGAAAGCATTTTCAGGTTGTCGAGAAATTTTCTTCCGGCTTCAATTCCTCCTTTTAATTCAAAACAAAATATACCTCCCCCGTTTTTCATTTGTTTTTTGGCGATACTGTGATGCGGATGTGAAGGAAGAAAGGGATATCGCAACCATGAAATTTTTGAATGTCTTTCCAGCTTTTGGGCAATCTTCAAAGCATTGGATGCATGCCTTTCCATCCTTACGTCCAGCGTATCTACAGCCTTGCTTAATACCCATGCGTTAAAAGGTGAGAGTGCAGGACCAGTAGCCCTGCAAAAAAGGTAAATATCATCAATCAGTTTGCTTTTGCCTACCACTACACCTCCCAGTGTTCTTCCCTGTCCGTCGATCCATTTTGTGGCAGAATGGATCACAAGGTCTGCACCAAAATCAATGGGTCGCTGGATCACAGAAGTAGCGAAACAATTATCAACGTTAAAAATCAACTGGTGCTTTTTACATAGAGAAGCAACCATTTCCATATCAATCAGCTCAAGGCCAGGGTTGGTGGGCGTTTCAATGAAAATCATTTTTGTATTCGGCCTGATGGCCTTTTGCCATTGGTCGGGAGAACCCACAGGAACATAAGTATATTCAATTCCATATTTCGGAAGAAATTTAGTGATCACTGTATGCGTACTTCCAAACACGGCATCGCATGAAATCAGGTGGTCTCCGCTTTTGAGCAGTGCCATGAAGGAAGCAAAAACAGCACTCATACCTGAGGCAGTTGCAAAACCATCCTCCGCTCCTTCCAGGATACAGATCTTATCTACAAACTCCTTTACAGTAGGATTGCTAAACCGGCTATAGATATTATCATCCGTTTCATCTGCAAACGCTGCGCGCATGGATTCCGCATCGTCAAAACAAAAGCTGCTTGTCATGAATAAAGGCGATGCATGTTCCATTTCATCCGTACGGTTCACCTGTGTGCGGATCGCTTTCGTGATTCTGTTTTGTTCCATGAGGATAATTTTAATGTTGGAGAACAGTCCACGGACCACAGACCACAGTCGTCAGTCCGCAGACAGTCGTTTACTACCAGGCCGTCATTATTAAGCTTTACCGCTCGTTGCTCAAAGCTCGCAGCCTGCCTGCCGGCAGGCAGGCTTGTAGCTTGCAGCTTTCTCCCAATAATTTTGCAAATCTAATCCATGCATGTCTTTACTTTACGCCCGGATGGAAAAGGTGAAGCATTTCAAATATGAAGGGCGCTTTGAACTGGAATCTGGAAAATACCTGGAAGGCATTACGATTGCTTATCACACTTATGGAACTCTGAATGCAACAAAGTCCAATGCAGTTTGGATCTGTCATGCACTCACCGCCAGTTCAGATGTTGTGCAATGGTGGCAAGGCGTTGTGGGGAAAGGTTGTGTAATAGATCCCCAGCATCATTTTATCATATGCGCGAATATCCTTGGTTCATGTTATGGTACAACAGGTCCGGAAAGTGAGAATCCCATTGATGGAAAGCCATACCTGCACCATTTTCCGCTGATTACCATCCGTGATATGGTGAAAGCGCACCGGTTGCTTTTTCATTTCCTTGAATTAAAAAATTTATACCTGCTTGCAGGCGGAAGCATGGGTGGATACCAGGCACTGGAATGGGTGGTGATGGAACCAAACATTACAGACAATCTTTTTCTTCTGGCCACCTGTGCCCGCGAAACGGCGTGGGGCATTGCCATTCACACAGCGCAAAGACTTGCAATAGAAGCCGATTCAACCTGGAAAATAAATCAACCTGATGCGGGCAAAGAAGGATTGAAAGCCGCACGTGCCATTGCCATGCTTACCTACCGCAATTACAATACATACAAGATTACCCAGGATGATCCGGATATGAACAAAACGGATCAGTTCAAAGCATCTTCCTACATTCTTCACCAGGGTAATAAACTTGCCAGCAGATTTCATGCATACAGTTACTGGACACTCAGTAAGGCAATGGACAGTCATAACCTTGCAAGAAAAAGGAGCCCGGATATTTGTTCCGTTCTTCAGAAAATCCGCCAGAACACTTTGATTATTGGCATTGAAAACGACCTGCTATGTCCTCTGCCGGAAGTATCTGTGCTTGCAGAAAACATTCCCAACTCCACCTTTCACTGTATCGATTCCATCTATGGACACGATGGTTTTCTGACGGAGCATGTTAAGATATCTTCTTTATTACGTGCATGGCTGGTTGAAAGGTATTCGTGATTGGGAATAGGCCTTTGGAACATTGAACCATACATAATTCATGATCTTCAATTTTTCATAAGAAGAGAATCCTCCTTCACCCCAAAGCATCCGAATGCCTAATTACTGATCCCTTCTTGAGAAGTATTGAAAAAGTATTGACAGCATGAAAGCCATTTCAATTCGGAGGAAAGAGCTTTCAGAGATATAAATAACAAATTTAGAACGAGCCTCACTCCTTTGGAGAGGGGTCGGGTGAGGCTTTTCCACCAGTTTCCAACACACCACACACCCGGATGGTCAGTATGAAAAAAAACCTTATTTTCATACGGTTCGCTTGCTATTAACATTACATCCCCGAGGGCAAAAACTTAATTATTATGGCAAGCAACACAGGACTCTACTCCGCTGCTTTTGAACATGATTCGTGCGGCATTGGCTTCGTAGCCAACATCAAAAGCAATAAATCACACCAGATCGTTTCTGATGCGCTTACCATTCTTGAAAACATGGAACACAGGGGTGCGTGCGGCTGTGAGAACAATACAGGTGACGGCGCAGGCATTATGATACAGATGCCTCATGAATTCTTTTTCGACGAATGCGTGCGACTCGGCATTCACCTTCCCTCTTTTGGAAAATATGGTGTTGGCGTTTTATTCTTTCCGAAAGACATACGTCTCAGAGAGGAATGCCGCGACATCTTCAACCGCTGTGCTGAAAAAATCGGGCTTGACATCCTGGTATACCGTAAGGTTCCTGTGCATCCCGATCATATTGGAGTTTCTGCACTTTCTGTAGAACCTGAAATGGAACAGGTCATTGTTGCATGCCCAGATTATATTACGAACCCTGATGATTTTGAACGCAAACTGTTCCTTCTCCGGAATTATGCATCACATACCATCAATAATACTGTAAGAAAAGATGCCATTGGTTTTTACATTGCATCTTTCTCTTACAAAACCATCGTATACAAAGGGCAGCTCACAAGCCTGCAGCTACGAAGTTATTTTCCGGATCTGAACCACAAGAGGATGGTATCAGCATTCGGACTGGTACATTCCCGCTTTGCCACCAATACATTTCCTTCCTGGAAGCTCGCACAACCATTCCGCTTTATTGCGCACAATGGTGAGATCAATACACTCCAGGGAAACCTGAACTGGCTGAAGACAAGCGAAAGAAATTTTACAGCTCCGTATTTTACAAAAGAAGAAATGGAAATGTTGTTGCCGATCATAACATCAGGTCAGTCTGATTCGGCCTGCCTCGACAACATGATCGAACTCCTTACGTTGTGCGGCAGGTCGCTGCCTCATGTAATGATGATGCTGATACCTGAAGCATGGGACGATAATGACCTGATGGATCCTGTAAAAAAAGCATTTTATGAATTCCATGCATCCTTCATGGAGCCGTGGGACGGACCTGCATCGATATCGTTCACAAACGGAAAAATGATTGGAGCAACACTTGACCGCAACGGGCTAAGGCCTTCACGGTATTGCGTAACCGCAGATGACCGCGTGATCATGGCCTCGGAAACTGGCGTATTACCGGTTGCTCCGGAATTGATCATAGAAAAAGGCAGACTGCAGCCTGGAAAAATGTTTGTTGTGGATCTTGAGCAGGGAAGAATCATAAGCGACGAGGAACTAAAACAAACGATATGCGGACAGAAACCGTATGGCGACTGGCTGAACAAATACAAGATTCGCCTGGAAGAATTGCCGGAACCCCGCGTATTATTTACAGATCTGGAACATGACCAGGTTTTCAAATACCAGAAAGCTTTTGGCTATTCAACTGAAGACCTTGATCATATCATCAGGCCAATGGCCCTTGAAGGAAAGGAACCTATTGGTTCCATGGGCGCTGACATTCCGCTTGCTGTTTTAAGTGACCAGCCACAACACCTCAGTAGCTATTTCAAGCAATTATTTGCACAGGTAACCAATCCACCGATCGATCCGATCAGGGAACGGATGGTGATGTCGCTGGCCACTTTTGTAGGCAATATCGGAAACCTGTTGCAGGAAGATCCTTTATCATGTCATAGTGTGGCATTGAAACATCCCGTGCTTACCAATCATGAACTGGAAAAAATAAGAAGCATCGATACGGGAATTTTCCAGGCCAAAACGCTGCAAACTTATTTCAGGGCAGATGGAAAAAATGGATCTCTGAAAAAAGGAATTGACCGTTTGTGCAGGTATGCAACGGATGCAGTGGAAGATGGATTTGAAGTACTCATCCTTTCTGACCGGGCCATTGATTCCGAACATGCACCGATCCCCACACTGCTGGCAACTGCAGCGGTTCATCATCACCTGATCCGTAAAGGACTTCGCGGACAGGTAGGGCTGGTGATTGAAGCAGGCGATGTATGGGAAGTACATCATTTTGCATGTTTGATCGGCTTTGGCGCTACGGCAGTAAACCCTTACCTCGCGCTTTCAACAATTGATCATTTATCGCTTCCACAAAATCCTGACCGCGCTCCACTGAAAAAAAATTATACAAAGGCAGTGAATGATGGTCTGTTGAAAGTTTTTTCAAAGATGGGCATCTCTACCCTTCAGTCGTACCAGGGTGCACAGATCTTCGAGATCATCGGTATCAACAAAAGTGTGGTAGACCAGTATTTCACGGGTGCCAGTTCACGCATTGAAGGAATGGGTCTGGATGAAATTGCAAAGGAAGCGCTGGCAAAACACCATTTTGCATTTACCAGGAAAGAGCAGCCCTTTGAAAGGCTTCCCGCCGGAGGTGTGTATGAATGGAAAAGAAAAGGAGAATTTCATTTATTCAATCCGCAAACCATTCACCTGTTGCAATACGCCACGCGTATGAATGATTATCATACGTTCAGAAAATATTCAAAGTTCGTAAATGATCAAAGTGAAAAGGCTTGTACGCTGCGTAGTTTGTTTTCATTAAAAAGAAACAGGGTTTCCATTTCCATTGAAGAAGTGGAACCAGCAGAAAATATTTTTAAACGTTTTGCTACAGGAGCCATGAGCTTCGGATCCATTTCGCATGAAGCACATGCTACATTGGCGATTGCCATGAACCGGATTGGAGCCAAGAGCAATACAGGTGAAGGCGGTGAAGATGAAATGCGTTACAATGAAATGGCCACTGGTGATTCCATGCGCTCCTCCATCAAGCAGGTGGCCAGTGCCAGGTTTGGTGTTACGAGTTTTTACCTGAGCATGGCCGATGAACTGCAGATCAAGATGGCACAAGGTGCAAAACCTGGTGAAGGCGGACAATTGCCCGGGCACAAAGTGGATGAATGGATAGGAAAAGTTCGTCATGCTACACCGGGAGTAGGACTGATCTCACCTCCGCCGCACCACGACATCTATTCTATTGAAGACCTGGCACAACTCATTTTCGATCTCAAAAATTCCAACCGACATGCACGCATCAGTGTGAAGCTGGTATCCAAGGCAGGCGTCGGAACCATTGCAGCAGGCGTGGTAAAAGCAAAGGCAGATGTTGTTCTGATTTCCGGGCATGATGGAGGAACAGGCGCATCACCCATCAGCTCCATCAGGCATGCAGGACTTCCATGGGAACTTGGATTAGCTGAAACACACCAGACTCTTGTAAAAAATAAACTTCGCAGCCGTGTTGTGGTCCAAACAGATGGACAAATACGAACAGGCCAGGACATTGCCATCGCAACATTATTAGGTGCAGAAGAATGGGGTATTGCTACAGCAGCGCTCATTGTAGAAGGTTGTATCATGATGCGTAAGTGCCATCTCAATACATGTCCGGTTGGAATTGCCACCCAGGATCCAGAGCTGAGAAAAAGATTTACAGGTGAAGCTGACCATGTTGTAAACTTTTTCAGGTTCATTACAGAAGAATTCAGGGAGATCATGGCAGAACTTGGATTCAAAACCGTAAATGAAATGGTAGGACAGTCGGATTGTCTTGAAGTGCGCAGAGACATCCATCACTGGAAATACAGCAAGCTTGATCTATCACCCGTTTTGTATAAAGAACCTTCCTCGTTGTACACAGGTTTGTTCCAGAAAGAAGAACAGGACCATGCGCTTGAAGAAATTCTCGACTGGAAACTTCTTGAAGCTGCTGCTCCTGCATTGCATCACGGTGAAAAGGTAAAAGCAGCATTCCCTATTCTGAATACCGACCGCACTGCAGGTACCATGCTTTCTCATGAAATTTCAAAACGATTTGGGTCCCGGGGATTACCCGGTGATACCATTCATTTTACATTCAGGGGAACAGCAGGACAAAGTTTTGGCGCTTTCAATGCGAAGGGACTTACCATGGAACTGGAAGGTGATGCCAATGATTATTTCGGGAAAGGTTTGTCTGGCGCCCGCCTGATCGTTTACCCGCCACCGGAAGCCAGGTTTGTTCCTGAAGAAAATATCATTATCGGTAACGTGGCATTTTATGGCGCTACTTCAGGGGAAGCATTTATCCGTGGAAAAGCTGGTGAAAGGTTCTGCGTCCGCAATTCCGGTGTGCATGCCGTTGTGGAAAGTGTCGGCGATCATGGATGTGAGTATATGACCGGCGGACGAGTTGTGGTACTTGGTGACACAGGTAGAAATTTTGCTGCGGGCATGAGCGGAGGGATTGCGTATGTATATGATGTAAAAGGAAGTTTTACATCACTCTGCAACCAGGAAATGGTGGACCTCGACCCGGTAGGTGAAAATGATATCGCTGAATTGCGCAGGATGATTGATGACCATTTTATTTACACCCGAAGCACGGTAGCGAAATTTGTTCTGGAAGACTTTGACAACCAGATAAAGAATTTTGTGAAAGTATTTCCGAAGGATTATAAGCGGGTGATGGAGGCGAATGTAAATCGTAAATCTGCGATCGTGTATCCTCAATCGTGAAATGTGAATCAGACCTTCTCAACCCTGCGTCCGTCGCCATGACTTTGGCCGGCGGCGACCGAAGGCAGGTCTTACATATCAAATCTGAAATATCAAACCTATATGGGTAAAATAACAGGCTTTCTTGAATTCGACAGGGAACTTCCGGAGAAGAGACCGGTAGCAGAAAGAATTCATGATTATCGTGAATTTATTCATCGTTATACTAATGAGAAACTGAACCAACAGGCAGCACGCTGCATGGATTGTGGAGTCCCTTTCTGTCACAGCGGTTGTCCGCTCGGAAATATGATTCCTGAATTCAACGATGCTGTGTACCGTGAATCATGGGAGGAAGCTTACGATATTCTTTCATCAACAAATAACTTCCCTGAATTCACCGGAAGGATTTGCCCTGCCCCTTGTGAAAGCGCCTGCGTGCTTGGGATCAATCAGCCTGCCATCACTATTGAGGAAATTGAAAAGCACATCATTGAAATTGCCTTTGATAAAGGTCTTGTTCAACCGAAACGTCCATCATACAGGACAGGAAAAAAAGTTGCAGTGATTGGTTCAGGACCTGCAGGCATGGCTGCAGCCGCGCAATTGAATTTTGCAGGGCATTCGGTTACTGTTTTTGAAAGGGATGATGCACCCGGAGGTTTATTGCGTTATGGCATCCCCGATTTCAAACTCGAAAAATGGGTTGTTGACAGGCGCATACGCCTTCTAGAAGAAGAAGGTGTTGTTTTCAGGTGCAATGCAAATGTTGGTGTGAATGTGCGGATCAATGATCTTCTGAGAGAGTTTCATGCGATTGTTCTTGCCGGCGGATCTACGATTCCGCGTGACCTTCCTGTTCCAGGAAGAAATTTGAAGGGTATTCATTTTGCCATGGACTTTCTGACCCAACAAAACCGGCAGGTAGCAGGAAAAAATTTGTCAGGCCAACCGATCGTGGCAACGCAAAAAAATGTTGTGGTGATTGGTGGTGGCGATACAGGCAGTGATTGTGTAGGTACCTCCAACAGGCAGTATGCCTCTTCGATCACACAATTTGAGTTGCTTCCCAAACCATCCCCAGAAAGAACAGCACATATGCCATGGCCTACCTATCCAATGACATTGAAGGTTACTTCTTCGCATGAAGAAGGTGCACACAGGCAATGGGCAATTGCAACGAAAGAATTTTTAGGTGATGAAAAGGGAAACCTGAAAGGCTTAAAAGTAGTGGAGCTTGAATGGAAACATGCTGAAGACGGACGGCCTGCACAATTTGTTGAGGTTATTGGATCGGAAAGAGAGATTCCGTGCGAACTTGCCCTCCTGGCAATGGGTTTTGTACATCCGCAGCATGAAGGCCTGCTAAATGAACTTGATGTGGAACGTGATGAAAAAGGAAATGTAAAAGCATCTGAAAAAAATTACCAGACAAGCATTTCAAAAATTTTTACCGCAGGCGATATGCGCAGGGGCCAGTCGCTGGTAGTATGGGCGATCAGTGAAGGCCGTGAGTGCGCACGAAAGGTGGATGAATTTCTAATGGGTACTTCCTCTCTTGAGACAAAGGACCAAAGCTTTCTTGCCGGAAAAGTGCAACTGGTTTAAAATATAATATCCCATAAGGAAATATCATCAACCTTATTCCTGCGCATTAAGGCAGGTTGGTATAATCGGAAGTTTAACGAAACAGAACTTCGGAGGAGTTCAATATCTTTAGTGCTATTCCACTATATGTATTTCCGACTCCGGAGGAGTCGAATCTATTACATGATTCGGTCTCTTCATTTCATGTGTCTGAAGTTGGAACTTATTCGACTCCTCCGGAGTCGGAGATCATTTGTGGAGTAATTTCTAAAGATATTTGACTCCTCTGGAGTCAGATACATTTAATGATTACTTACGGCTCATTAATAATCTTACATTGATGACATAGAAATTAATGAAGATGATCCGGGTTGAATTAATTTATAGACTAAAATCCATTTAATAAAATTTTGAAGATGTATTAAACACCTGGATGCAATACAAACTATTTTTTTTAAAAATTTACTTTCGTTTAAACAGAATTTCTGCCTGCATTGATGATGCCAAAGGCGGTACGGACCACCAGTCGTTCCAGTACTTCCTTTTCCTGTTCCTTGACACTTTGGTCTTCGCGAAGCCTGATCAGCGCATACTGCTGAATGGTAGTAAGAGGCAGCACGATCCGTTCTCGCATTTGTATGGATAATTTTTCAACGGGATAGTCACTCATCAGCTCTGTTTTTCCTGAAAGCTTCAGCAGGTACTTTGTGGTGCGCTCAAATTCTTCATAGATCATATTCCATATCTCGCCATACTTCGGATGCTGTGATAGATAAGCTGTTAATGGAAAAAATGATTTCTTCATGGCCATCTCGCAATTATCGATCAGTGTTTTGAAGTAAAGTGACCGCTGGTAAAGGTGCCTGATGTCCGCAAGCTTTCCTTTCTTTTCCATTGCTTCCAATGCAGTGCCCAGGCCATAATATCCCGGAACGTTCTGTTTCATCTGGCTCCATGCACCCACGAAGGGGATGGCACGAAGGTCATTCAGTGAAAGGCGGAATGATTTTCCGCGTTTCGAAGGACGGCTGCTGATGTTGGTTTCGCTGTAATAATTCAGAGGGCTGATCTCTGTGAGGTAGTTCAGGAAATCAGGATGATTTTTCAACTGCATGTAGGATTCATAACTGATATCGGCCAGTTCTTTCAGCATTTCTTCCTGTTGCGGTTGAAGTGTCCTGTTGTTTTCAGTAAAAATTTCGTTGCTGATGCCGGCATTCAGCAACTGTTCGATATTGAACTGGGCTGCGTCGATGTTTCCAAAACTGGTGCTCACTGTTTGTCCCTGTATTGTAAGATGAATTTCCTTCGTGGAAATATTTTTACCCATCGATGCATAGAATTTGTGCGTCTTTCCTCCACCCCGTGCAGGGGGTCCACCCCTTCCATCGAAGAATATAACTTCAATGCCATGCTCTTTAGATACAGCCGTCAGTTCTTCCTTGGCCTTGAAGATGCTCCAGTTGGCCATGAGGTATCCGCCATCTTTTGTTCCATCCGAAAAACCCACCATGATGGTTTGTTTCCTGTTCCTGCGATCGAGGTGTTTGCTGTAGGTATCGTTTTCATAAAGTGTTTTCATAACACCTTTAGCATTCTTCAAATCCTCAATCGTTTCAAATAAGGGGACAATGTCAATACCTATTTCCACTTCTTTCCATCCTGTCAGTAAAAACAATGCATATACCTCCAGAACATTCAATACAGAGCTGCAGTGGCTGATGATATAGCGGTTGCAACCCTCAGGTCCGTTGGTTTTCCTGATTAACCGGATGGCATCGAAAGAAAGTATGGTATCCCTGACGATATCATTATAGTGATCAGGATTCGCCTTTCCTCCAACAGTGGAAATGGTCCTGATCTTTTCTTCTTCTGAAAAACCGGCATAGTCTGAAGGCAAAAGGTTATCTTTTTCCGCAATGGCTTCCAACACCTGGTTGTGAATAGAACTCTCCTGCCTGACGTCCAGAGATGCAAAGTGTAGTCCGAATACCTGTACCTTCCAGATCAGGTTATCGAGCAGCAACAGGAATAAACCGTTGTGCTCATAAATAATGATCTCACGGATACGCACAAGCGCACCGAGAATATCCTCTTTCTTCAATTCTGCTGTTGGAGATGGATCGAAAATGTTATTATACAATTTTGTTTCCAGGTCTGCCAGTATGTTATCGATACCCTTGAAGGTGAGCCGCCGCTTCAGCTGCCTTACATCTTTATAATAGCAGCGGGTGATCCCGGAACGAAGGGCCTCAGCCACCCTGATTGTTGTATCAGCGTTCACATTCGGGTTCCCATCCCGGTCACCTCCAGGCCAGAAACCCATTTTTACAATGGGATTGTCATCATGGTCGAGGTCAGGGAAGTGTTCCTTGAGGAAGCCAATAACATTCCCTATGGCATAGTAAAATACATTTTCCAGATACCAGATCAGGCTTACCGCTTCATCATAAGGTGTGGGGCGCTGCTTTTTAAAGAGCGGTGTTTTTCCCAGCTGCTGCAGGTACATGTTGATCAGTGCTGCATTATTATCTTTCAGTGCGCAGGAAAGATCATTGATGATTCCAAGTACTGAACCCGGATAAAACTGTGTAGGATGCGCTGTTAATACAATGGCAACAGCAAAGTCTTTTAGTTTATCCGTTAAAATTTTCTGTTTGCCTTCCTGCGTTACTTTATTTTCCAGTTGCTTGAGCGTACCTATACCTATCGTGTCATTGATTTCTTTGATGGCGGCATCTTCCAGGGCATCGAATAATACCACCTGCCTTTCGGCGTACTGAACAAAGCGATAAAGGAGGTCTGTCTGTTCTTTTCTATTCTGAAGTGATGTGAATTTTGTAAAAAACTGTTCCACTATTTCTGCAGGACTTTCACGCTTCCTGTATCCTTCTTCGCAGTGATTCAGGAACAGCGAAAGAAGTATACCGGTTTTTTCAATCCGGTGAAAAGGAAGGGAGGTAAAAAGACTGTTGTATAACTGGAATTTGATCCCTACATCATTTTTAAAATTTTCCAGTTCGCGAAAGGCAATTTGTTCCATAATGTAATTCCAGTTGGGCCAGGAGCTCAACCCGGTAAAAAGAAAAAATGGTTTCGCACTGAGCTTGCAGAGCACAATTACTAAGTAAATCCCTTCTCTGTTAGCGCTGTTCTGTGTGTGCGAATCACCTCTTAACTCCTTTTACGCTTTTAGCTCTAAGCCTTATATCTAAGCTTTTTACTACCAAAACTATTGAAATGATTTTTTTTACCGGATATATCTTATCTTAGATATCTTCCATGCTTCAACAAGCTTTACATACAACTTCATCAGGTGTAGCATTCACAGCTACAACGATCATTACAACAACCCGCAAGGGTTGTATTCTGTCATATTGCCAACTGGGCTAATCAGCTACTACAGGAAATCTTCTTTTTAAGGTCAATTTTTTTACATGCAGGTTTTGAAATTCGGTGGCACCTCTGTGGCCACTGCCAATAATATTAAACGTGTCCGGGACATTGTTGAAAGTAAATGCCGTTCAGAAAAGCTTGTTGTTGTGGTTTCCGCATTAAGTGGCACAACAGACAACCTGTTACGTTGCGGGCATCTTGCAGCTGAAGGTAACCAGGAATACCATGACATCATTCACCAAATAGTGAAGCAGCATCTCGATGTTACCAGGGAGCTTCTTCCGCTAAACAACCAAAGCAGCGTACTGAGTTTTGTGGTACAGCAATTTCATGAGGTGGAAGACATCTGTAATGGAATTGCACTGCTCGGAGAATTTTCAAACCGTACGCGCGACAGGATGGTAAGCTATGGTGAGCTGGTGTCTTCGCAAATCATTTCCGCCTATTTCAATTCAGTTGGTTTGAAAAATGAATGGATTGATGTGAGGAAATGGATCATTACTGACTCCAGTTTCACAAAAGCAAATGTTCATTTTTCTAAAACAAAAGAAAATTTCAGGTCGTTTCTTTCAAACGGAATGCATGATCTTCTCATTCTTCCGGGATTTATTGCTTCCGATGAAAAGGGAAATACAACAACACTGGGAAGAGGTGGTTCAGATTATACGGCAGCTATAGCAGGTGCTGCGGTTGAAGCAGACGCAGTTGAAATCTGGACGGATGTTTCAGGAATGATGACAGCCGATCCCCGCATTGTTGGGAATGCACGCGCTATTAAAAAAATATCTTACCATGAAGCAATGGAGCTGTCACATTTTGGAGCGCGTGTGATCTATCCGCCAACGCTCCAGCCACTGATGGACCAGCACATCCCAGTATGGATAAGAAATACTTTCTCTCCGGGTGATGAAGGAACGCTTATTGATGCAGGAATGATTCAGAACGGTAATACCACAAGAGGGATTTCCAGCATGGATAAAATTGCATTGTTGAGCCTTGAAGGAAGCGGCATGGTAGGTATTCCGGGGTTTTCAAAAAGATTGTTTGAAGCACTGGCAGCTAACCAGATCAATGTGATACTTATTACACAGGCATCGTCGGAACACTCGATCTGTGTAGGTGTTGAAGAACTTTATGCTTCAAAAGCTAAGGAGGTGATCGACCATGCCTTCAGCTATGAAATTGAGAAGGGAAGTGTTCATCCATTAGGTCTGGAAAAAGGTCTTGCGATAGTTGCTCTCGTAGGCGACCATATGAAAAATCATCCGGGGATCAGCGGAAGAATGTTTGGCGTGCTGGGAAGAAATGGAGTGAATGTACGGGCGATAGCACAGGGATCTTCTGAAAGGAATATTTCGGCAGTGATCGCATCATCGGACATCACAAAAGCATTGAATGTTCTGCACGAAGAATTTTTTGAAGCTCGCTTCAGGCAGGTCAACCTTTATATCGCAGGAACAGGAAATGTGGGTGGAAAGCTGCTGGCACAGATTGCACGGCAACAGGCCTTCCTCCAGCAACACCTTCGTTTGCAGGTAAGGGTGATTGCCATAGCCAACAGCAGGCAAATGGTTTTCAGCCAGGACGGACTTGACGTGAAAACCTGGAAGTCGCTTTTGGACAAAGGAGAAACCATGGATTTGAATGTTTTTTTCGATCGTATGAAGAAAAAAAACCTGCGCAACTCAGTTTTTGTAGATGTAACAGCAAATGAAAAGGTTGCCGGCATATATGAGCAGGTTTTCAGTAAAAGCATATCTGTTGTAGCGTGTAATAAAATTGCATGCTCATCTCCTTACGCTCATTATAAAAAACTGAAAGACCTTTCACGCGATTTCAATGCTTCATTTCTGTTTGAAACGAATGTGGGCGCGAGCCTCCCGATCATCGGCACATTGAATGATCTGATGAGAAGCGGCGACAGGATTACACGTATTGAAGCAGTATTGAGCGGAACACTTAATTATGTATTCAACCATTACGATGGAAGTAAAAGCTTTTCCGCGGTTGTACGTCAGGCACAGGATGAAGGATATACCGAACCCGATCCACGCCTTGACCTCAGCGGGACAGATGTAATGCGAAAGATCATGATCCTGGCAAGAGAAGCCGGTGAAATGATTGAGATGGAAGACATCAGCAATACCAGTTTCCTACCTGAATCCTGCATGCAGGGGTCAGTTGCAGATTTTTATCAGGAAATGGAAAAAAATGAATCCCATTTTAAAAACCTGTTTGATGCTGCTGAAGCAGAGGGAAAAAAATTGAAGTTTGTTGCCACTTACGAAAATGGTAGGGCACATGTTGGATTAAAACACATCGATCCTCAACATGATTTCTACCGGCTTTATGGAAAAGACAACATTGTTTTGTTTTATACTGACCGTTATGTGGAACAGCCCATGGTAGTGAAGGGCGCAGGTGCAGGTGCAGAAGTAACCGCTTCGGGAGTTTTTGCAGACATCATCCGGGCAGCAAGGATCTGACATGAAAAAAGTAACCATTCATACGCCTGCAACAATTGCAAACCTGGTTTGTGGTTTTGACATTCTAGGGTTATGCCTGCATGAACCTTATGATATCATGGAGGTTGAGCTGCTGGATCAACCTGAATTGATCATCCGTCTTAAAGGATCATTTGATCTGCCATCTGATCCGCACCAGAATACAGCCGGTGCGCCTTTGGTTGAAATCATGAATGCAGTTGGAAACATTGGATTCGATGTAACAATTGAAAAAAATATCATGCCGGGAAGCGGGCTTGGTTCCAGTGCGGCCAGTGCAGCAGGAGCTGTTGTTGCAGCCAATGTATTATTGCAAAATATTTTTTCAAAAGAAGACCTTGTCCGCTTTGCCATGTTTGGTGAAAAGGTAGCATCCGGTGTAAAGCATGCTGATAATGTGGCGCCTGCCATTTATGGTGGCATTACACTGATCAGGTCCATCCTTCCGCTTGATATTGTTTCAATTCCTGCTCCACCCCTGATGGTTACCATTGTACATCCACAGATTGAAATCAAAACCGCAGATGCACGCCAGATGCTGCGAAAAGTAGTGCAACTGAAAGATGCCATACGACAGTGGGGCAATATTGCAGGTCTCGTGGCAGGCCTGATCTCAAAAGACTATCCATTGATAAGTCGTTCGCTGGAAGATGTATTGATTGAACCGGTGAGGAGCATTCTTATTCCTGGTTTTGATGACATAAAAAAGCGTTGCAGGGAAGCAGGTGCACTCGGCGGAGGTATATCAGGATCAGGTCCGTCGGTATTTATGCTGAGTACAGACGAAAAAACCGCAAGCAATGTGGCCTGCATCATGCACGAAGTATATGAGAAGATTGGGCTGGAGCACCATGTATATGTAACCAGAATTAATGAAAATGCAATGAAGGCTAAGCGCTAAGGCTAAGAGGTTACAAGAGAAAAAGAGTTAAGGAGCAATTCGCTTCCCCTTTTCTTTTTAGCTAACTAACGTATATGAAGTTTTATAGTACAAAAAACCGAATTGAAAGAGTTGGCTTCAGGGAAGCAACACTGAAAGGGCAACCTGAAAGCGGTGGGTTGTTTTTTCCTGTCACCATTCCCACGCATCCCGATCAGTTGTTTCGTTCCATGGAACATTTATCCAAAGAAGAAATTGCTTTTGATGTATTGCGGCCTTATACTTCAGATGATATACCTGCGCCTGACCTGGGAAAAATCGTAACTGATACTTTTCATTTTGACTTTCCGCTCGTACCTGTTACGAAGTCTATTGCATCCATGGAATTATTTCATGGCCCTACCCTCGCGTTCAAGGATGTAGGTGCCCGTTTCATGAGCCGTTGTCTTGGATATTTTGCAGAGAAATCAAACAAATTAACCACAGTTCTCGTGGCAACATCAGGCGATACAGGAGGCGCGGTTGCGGACGCATTTCATGGTGTTGATGGTGTTCAGGTGATGATCCTGTTCCCTGAAGGAAAAGTGAGCAGCATCCAGGAAACACAACTTACTACTTATGGAGAAAACGTCAAGGCCATCGCCATTGAAGGAAATTTTGATGATTGCCAGCAAATCGTAAAGCGTGCTTTTGCAGATAAAGACCTCCAACAAAAGCTGCGTCTCACTTCTGCCAACTCCATCAATGTAGCAAGATGGCTTCCGCAGCAGGTATATTATTTTTTAGCATGGCAGCAATGGAAAGATAAAGATCAACTGCCTGTGGTTTCAGTTCCCAGCGGAAATTTCGGCAACATCTGTGCGGGTTTGCTGGGATATAAATCAGGGCTTCCGGTAAAACATTTTATTGCTGCATGTAATGCGAATGATGTGGTACCTGAATTTTTAAAAAGTGGAAAATATGAAGCTAAAAAGGCCAAAGCCACATTATCCAATGCTATGGATGTGGGTGATCCGAGCAATTTTGCACGTGTAGTTGAATTATTCGGAAAGGATACAGATCAACTAAAGAAAATACTTTCTGCATTTAGTGTTTCCGATCATGAAACCAAAGATGTTATTTCAGAAGTGTATAAGAGTTACCATTACCTTACCGATCCTCATGGTGCTGTAGGCTATCATGCGCTTGAAAAATATACTGCATTGCATCCGGGAACAAAAGGATATTTTTTAGAAACGGCACATCCTGTGAAGTTTTATGATGTTGTGGAACCGGTGATTGGTGAAAGTGTGCCAGTACCTGATTCCATTAAGGAATTGTTCATGAAAGAAAAGAAGAAGGTTGTGTTGAAAACCGAGTTTGAGGAGTTTAAAGAATTTTTTTTGAACCACTGAGGTACGGCGTCATGGTGTTACACGGAGATCAATGTGCCTCTGTGTGCATCAGTGTCTCCGTGGTTAAATTAACGTCGACTTGCGTAGTTCAATGTTCTTGGCATTGATATCCGTAGGAATACCATTCACGATATAATCGCTGATCAGGTCACCGAGGGTAGAAGTAAAATAATAGTTTACCGGATCAATATCGCTGGTAACAAAACGCGCCTGGAGGGTCCAGTCAACAGCGGAACGAACCAGTGCCGCTTCCTGCTTCATATCAAAATAATCGAGCATCATGGCGGCAGAAAGAATGGAGCCAATGGGATTGGCAATATCCTTTCCCGCAGCTGATGGATAAGATCCGTGTATGGGTTCAAACAATGCGTTATTTGTTCCAACCGACGCGGAAGGCAGCATGCCGAGGGAGCCGCTGATCACACTCGCTTCATCGCTGATAATATCACCAAACATATTTTCTGTGAGGATTACATCAAATTGTTTTGGATTTAAAATGATCTGCATCGAAGCATTATCCACAAAAAGGTATTCAACTTTTACGTCTGGATAGGATCCGGAAATTTCTTTTACAATTTTTCTCCACAAGCGTGATGTTTCCAAAACATTGGCCTTATCAACAAGCGTAAGTTTTTTTCTTCTTTGCTGCGCTGCACGGAAGGCGAGATGAGATACTCTTTCAATTTCTTCACGTGTATAAATGCACAGATCCGATGCTTCGGTATATTCTGCATTCACTTCCTTCTTTCCAAAATAAATTCCTCCGGTAAGTTCCCGGAAAATAATAAAGTCAACATCTGTAAGCTGCTGGCTTTTCAAGGGTGAAAGATAATGGAGAGAAGAATAAGTAGTGACAGGCCTGATGTTCGCAAAAAGCTGGAGTGATTTTCTCAGTTTCAGCAAACCCTGCTCTGGGCGCACCTTTGCTGTAGGGTCATTGTCGTATTTGGGATGCCCGATTGCGCCAAACAAAATTGCATCGCTGTCCAGGCACATCTGAATGGTTTCATCAGGAAGCGGGTTACCGGTTTTATCAATAGCGATCGCTCCCATCAAACCATATTTGTAATGAAAATCATGACGGAATCGTTCTGCTACAGCATCAAGGACTTTGATCGCCTGTCGGGTGACTTCAGGCCCGATGCCGTCACCTAGAATGACTGCAATATTTTTTTTCATATGGTTGTTCCTTGCTTTTCAAATTCTTCAATGTCATGCCTGATGCTCAACAGGTAATCAATATCATCGTATCCGTTGAGCAGGCATGTTTTCTTGTAATGATTAATCTGGAAATTTTGCTGTTCACCTGTTTTATCAATAGTAATCGTTTGTTCCTGCAGGTTTACGGTGAGTGTAGCCTCACGCGGTTGCCTGAAGATCTTATGTAAAAACTCCTCTGATACCTGAACAGGAAGAACGCCATTATTCAGCGCATTATTCTTAAAGATGTCGGCAAAAAAACTGGATACCACCACACGGAAACCATAATCGAGGATAGACCATGCTGCATGCTCTCTCGAAGAGCCGCATCCAAAATTTTTTCCTGCCACCAGAATTTGCCCGTGATAAGATGGATCATTCAGGATGAAGCCTGGCTTTGGACGGTGTTCATCATCCTGTTCATAACGCCAGTCGCGAAATAAATTTTTACCAAAACCTTGCTTGGTAGTTGCTTTCAAAAATCGTGCGGGAATGATCTGGTCAGTATCAATATTTTCTATGGCAAGCGGAACAAAAGTATCCTGCAGAAAACCTTTTTCCCGAAAAGGCGACGTTGGCCTGATTTCTTTCTGGTCTTGTCCTGTTGTCATGATTAATTTTTATTGTTCGGAAGCAGGTCACGCGGATCGGTAATAACCCCGGTTATGGCAGCTGCTGCGGCGGTAAGCGGACTTGCGAGCAATGTCCTCGCACCGGCACCCTGTCGACCTTCGAAATTCCTGTTGCTGGTTGAAATGCAGTACTCACCTGCAGGAATTTTATCTTCATTCATTCCGAGGCATGCACTGCAACCTGCCTGCCTGATTTCAAATCCTGCTTCTTCAAAAATTTTATTGAGTCCTTCCGCATTGGCTTGTGCTGCTACCTGCTGCGATCCGGGAACGATCATGACTTTCACATGATCATTTTTCTTGCGGCCCTTTACCACACCTGCCACAAGGCGAAGGTCTTCGATCCTGGAATTGGTACAGCTACCGATAAAAATATTCTGGACCGGCATTCCCTTTAGTGGTTTGCCAGCCTGCAATCCCATATAGTTGAGTGCTTTTACAATATTGTTGCGTTCACCTTCTTCAGGAATGCTTTCCAAAGCAGGAATCAATCCGTTAACCGCGATCCCAAGGCCGGGGTTCGTACCATAGGTGATCATTGGTTCAATGTCTTCTGCATGAATAAAGATTTCACTGTCGAATGTTGCCTCTTCATCTGTGAACAGCTGTTTCCACTCTGTTACTTTTTGCTCCCAGGCTTCACCTTTCGGTGCAAACTGCCGGCCCTTTATGTACTGGAATGTAATATCATCGGGGGCGATCATGCCACCGCGCGCTCCCATTTCAATACTCATATTGCAAATGGTCATGCGCGATTCCATAGAAAGATTGCGGATCGCGGATCCTGCAAATTCAACAAAGAATCCTGTTGCACCGCTGGCAGAGATTTTTGAAATGATATAAAGAATAATGTCCTTTGAAACAACACCCGGGTGCAGTGTTCCTTCAACGTTGATGCGCATGAGTTTAGGCCTGCTTTGCAACACACACTGGGAAGCAAATACCATTTCCACTTCGCTGGTTCCGATACCAAAAGCAATACATCCGAAGGCACCGTGTGTTGAAGTATGACTGTCGCCGCATACAATGGTCATTCCCGGTTGGGTGATACCCAATTCTGGCCCTATTACATGAACAATGCCCTGGTAAGGATGACCGAGGCCGTATAATTCGATGTCATGTTTTTTACAATTCTCTATTAGCTGGTCCACCTGCATGCGCGACAACTGGTCGCGGATGGGAAGATGCTGGTTGATGGTAGGCACATTATGGTCTGCTGTAGCTACTACCTGGTGGGGACGAAACACTTTCATCCCTCTTTTTTCAATCCCGGCAAACGCCTGCGGACTGGTTACTTCATGAATAAAGTGTTTGTCGATATATAAAACATCCGGGCCATCCTTAATGGATTTTACAACATGTTTGTCCCAGATCTTTTCTACCAATGTTTTTCCCATTATACCGCAATTGAATCTTTCTGATATTGTTTCGCCAGGTGAACCAGGTCTTCTTCCTTCACTTCTTTCCTTGCATCAGCCACTTTCAGGAATGCTTCGTACAACACATCAATGTCATCTCTTGTGTATTGGTAACCGAGCTTTTGAAACCGGTATGCCAGCGCACTACGGCCGCTTCTTGCTGTAAGAATGATTTTGCTTTGCTCCGCTCCCACTTCTTCCGGATTGATGATTTCATAAGTCTGTGCATCTTTCAGGAAACCATCCTGGTGAATCCCTGATGAATGTGAGAATGCATTGGAGCCAACGATGGCTTTATTCGGCTGCACAGGCATGCGCATGGTATCGGAAACTTTTCTGCTCAGCGGATTTAAGAGTTGCGCATTGATGTCGGTAAACAACCCGAGGTGCTTATGCTGCTTCAGGATCATCACAACTTCTTCCAGTGAAGTATTGCCTGCTCTTTCACCAAGACCATTGATGGTACATTCTATTTGCCGTGCACCACTGATGACGCCTGAAATGGAATTGGCAGTTGCCAGGCCAAGGTCGTTATGACAATGACACGAAATCACTGCCCGGTCAATGTTGCTCACATTCGCAACCAGGTAAGCAATCTTATCGCCGTATTGTTGCGGAAGACAATAACCAGTAGTATCAGGAATGTTTACAGTTGTTGCACCTGCCGCTATTACAGCTTCAATAACACGAGCAAGGTATTCATTGTCAGTTCGTCCTGCATCCTCAGCATAAAATTCCACATCATCTGTATAGTTCCGCGCCCACTTTACGCATTGAACTGCTCTTTGCAGAATTTCGTCGCGGGTAGAATTGAATTTGCTTTTGATGTGAAAGTCGGAAGTACCAATGCCTGTGTGTATCCTCGGCCTTTTTGCATGACGCAATGCCTGCGCCGCTACTTCAATATCCTTTTCCACTGCCCGGCTGAGCGCACAGATGGTGGCTTCTTTAATCACTTTGGATATCTGGTTTACCGATTCGAAGTCGCCAGGACTGGATATCGGGAATCCTGCTTCAATAATGTCAACACCCAGGTTTTCCAGCTCGTGTGCCAGTTCAATTTTTTCAGCTGTATTGAGTTTACAGCCAGGCACCTGTTCGCCGTCACGTAAGGTGGTATCAAAAATGTAGATTTTATTTTCAGACATGGATCAAGATTTAATAAGCAAGCCCTGGAGAAAGGGGTCAGTAAAATAGGCCAATTGCCCTTGAAAGCCGGAAAAAGAATAACCCTGATTGTTCTTATCCAACCGGCCATTTTTACCCTGAAACCCTTTCCCATAGCGGATTTAAGCGATGGTAAATTATGATAGCTAACGGGAATGTTAAAGGAGGTTGACGGTCCACAGTCGGCAGTACGCAGGCGGCCGTGGGCAGTGGGCGGATTCGGAATTGTTTCGGAGCTTTCAGGATCTGGATGCGGGTGATAAAAAATATCCATCTCACCAATTCGGGAAGTCTAATTTCAGATTATGAGCCAGGACATACAATTTTCACAAGAAGAACTCGCCCGTTACAACCGGCACATCATCATCGAAGGATTTGGAATGGAGGCCCAACAGAAATTAAAGGCAGCGAAAGTTCTTGTTGTAGGCGCCGGTGGTTTGGGTAGTCCTGTTTTGCTATACCTCGCTGCCGCAGGCATAGGAACTATCGGCATTGTTGATTTTGATGTTGTGGATGACAGCAACCTGCAACGCCAGGTATTATTTGATGTTAATGAAATAGGACAGCCGAAAGTGGAAGCTGGGCGAAAAAGGCTGGAAGCATTGAATCCTTTTATCAAGATCAAAGTCTACAATCAACAGCTTACTTCAAAAAATGCGCCTGACATTATTAAAGAATATGATGTTGTGGCAGATGGCACGGATAATTTTCCAACGCGTTACCTCGTGAATGATGCATGCGTTCTGCTCAACAAACCCAATGTGTATGCATCCATATTCCGGTTTGAAGGACAGGTTTCGGTTTTTAATTATAACAATGCCTCAGGTCTTGTAGGTCCCAATTACCGCGACCTTTATCCAACTCCCCCTCCATCCGGCATGGTTCCCAGTTGTGCGGAAGGCGGGGTCTTGGGTGTGTTGCCAGGAATCATTGGAAGCTTGCAGGCATTGGAAGTGATCAAAGTAATTACCGGTGTTGGAGAAACACTCAGTGGAAGGTTTTTTATTTTTGATGCACTGACCTTTGAATCAAGAACTTTCAACATTAAAAGAAATCCAGACAATCCGCTGAATGGAAGTCATCCAACCATTACTGCCCTGATCGACTATGAACTTTTCTGTGGGCCAAAGGCGGTTGAAAAACCTGTAAAGGAAATTTCTTCTAAAGAATTAAATGATATGCAGGTTCGTGGTGAAGATTTTCAGCTCATTGATGTGCGCGAGCCTGATGAATATGATATCGTGAACATAGGGGGAAAACTCATTCCGCTTGCAACAATAACGGTACATGCAAATGAAATTGACCGCAACCGTAAGGTGGTCGTGCATTGCAAAATGGGTGGACGAAGTGCAAAGGCGATCAGGGAACTGGAGGAGAAGTTTGGATTTGAGAATTTGTATAACCTGAAGGGGGGAATTATCGGTTATATAGATGAAGTGCAACCGGAGCTCACGAAATACTAAGGCGGGGAACCACGGTGGCACAGTGGCACAGAGGAGCAGGGAGATCTCTGTGCCTCTCCGTGCCTCCCTGCCTCTGTGGTTCAAAAAAATCACACGGTTTCGACAAACCCCACCGCCGCAGTATTATTTGAAAATTCATCAATCAGAATAAATGATCCATTACGTGGGTTTACGCGGTAAACATCAGCAAAGATGGGCCGAGCGGTTTTGATGACTACACGACCGATATCATTCAACCTGAATTGGTCTGCGTCCGTGGTCTCTTCCATTGTTTCTATGTCAAGCTTTGAAACAATTGACATCACTTTTGCCTTAACAATGTTTACTCCATGTTGCAGCAGGTAAGTTTTTCCGGGAGATAATGGGGTTTCATCCATCCAATTCAGGGTAGCTGTAATGTTGCCCGATTGAACATATTCTGTGCTTGCAGAAACAATCATGTTGCCTCTGCTGATGTCAAGGTCTTCCTCCAGTTCAATACTTATACTTTCTCCAGGTTTTGCAACCATCACTTGCTTATCGCCATGCAAAATTCTTTTGATCCGGCTGCTTCTTAAGGTGGGCAACACCATCACTTCTTCACCTTGCGATAAAGTTCCGCTTTCCAGTTTACCCGCATATCCCCTGTAATCGTGGTAAGCATCTGTATGTGGGCGAATGACATATTGCACAGGAAATCTTGCTGGTAATGATTCATCCTTCTGGTGAACCGGAAGTTGTTCAAGTAATTCAAGCAGCGACAGGTCTTTGTACCATGGCATTCTTTTCGATGTAGAAACGACATTGTCGCCGTCTTTAGCTGCTATCGGGATAAATTTCATGTGCCCATCAAAACCAATTTTTCCAGCAAGGTCTTTTACTTTGTCCCGAATAGTATGAAAAATATTTTCATCAAAATCAACCAGGTCCATTTTATTCACGCATACAAAAACTGTATCCAGGTCAAGCAGAGAAGAAATAAACAGGTGTCTTCGTGTTTGTTCGATTACACCATTGCGCGCATCGATGAGTATAATTGACGCTTCAGCATTGGAAGCACCGGTGATCATATTCCGGGTGTATTCAATGTGCCCGGGTGTGTCGGCAATGATGTACTTTCTTTTGGCCGTAGCAAAATAAATATGGGCTACGTCAATGGTAATACCCTGTTCGCGTTCGGCGATCAGTCCATCAGTTAATAATGAAAGATCTGTAAAGTCCAAACCTTTTCTCCTGCTGGTATTGACAACAGCTTCGAGTTTATCTTTCGTTATTGATTTTGTATCGTACAGCAATCTGCCGATGAGGGTACTTTTTCCATCATCTACACTTCCTGCTGTTGCTATTCGGAGAATGTCCATTTATCAATTTTTTGAAAGTCCGCATTCACCACGGTGGCACAGAGGCACATAGAAACACAGGGCCGTGAATCTCCGTGTCGCCGTGTGTCTGTGGTTAAGATGAATGTTTTAAATGCTTTTAATGATCATTCTAATACACCATATCATCACCATAACTCCTACTGCAATCATCATCGTCTTCCTGGGAAGCTTTCCGGCAAGTTTAGCTGCAATCGGCGCCGCGATGCCTCCCCCAATCAGCAGTCCGAGAACAATATTCCAGTTGCTGACGCCCACGGTAATGAAAAATGTAAAGGCGCTTGACAAAGTGACGAAAAATTCGGTCAGGCTTACTGAACCGATCGTGTATTTGGGAGATCTTCCTTTCGCGATGAGCGTACTGGTAACAATCGGCCCCCAACCTCCACCCCCAAATGAATCCAGGAAACCACCCATCCAGGCCAGCCATCCGATACGTTTAGCTTTGCTTGTGCGTGGTTGCAACTGGAAAGCCTTAACCAGGATTTTCAAACCCAGGAATCCGGCATATACTGCTACAACCGGCATGATCCACTTTCCATACTGATCGTTCAGGTATACCAGCATTACTGCACCCAATATGGCGCCAATGACACCCGGTATGACCAGGTGGCGAAACAGTTTCTTGTTGACGTTACCGAATTTATAATGACTGTAACCTGATATTCCCGTAGTAAAAATTTCTGAAGTGTGTATGGCGCCGCTCATGGCAACCGGACTTACGCCAAACGACATAAGGCAGGTGGCTGACGTAACACCATAGCCCATGCTCAATACCCCATCCACCATCTGCGCAAGAAAGCCTGCCAGCACAAAAAAAAGGAAATGGTAATCGAAATATGGCTTTACGTTGGTTACAAGTTCTGGAATGGTTGGCAGCGGCAGGTAGGAAATGATCAGATGTCCCAGCACCATCAGCAAAAAAGCAAGGATCAACCGTGATGTGAGTTTTTGCCACCATTGTTCCGAATTCGAAGTGATCCTGTCGTGGAAACTTTGTCTAACCTGACGATGCGGTGGAACTGTTACCACCTTCTTTACCGGAAAAACAAAATCAGTGAGTCCACTGTCATCACCTGCATTCACAAGAATATTTAGTTGCTTCGCTTCGTAATAAATTTTTTCATTGATGATATGATTACCCGTTGCAGCAATCAATAAATTGATTCCTTTCAGGTTTTCAGCATTTGCAGTACTTTCTATTAAATGAATTCCTTTATTGATTTCAGCGAGGTACCTGATTTCTTCACGGAACGCAGGTGAGATAATTGTTATGGGTAATCCGGGGAATGATTTTAATAAAAATGATAGTTTTTCCAATGCTTCCTCTCCCCCACCGGTAATTCCCCAACGGCTATGTGCTGCATTGATGGATACAGGAACTGAAATATTTTCATTGATAGTAAGCGAATCATTCATCGTTTGCGTTTTGCCGAAGAAACCTGATATTTATTAAGACAATTGAGGAAACTGCTTGCATTCTGTTTACAAAGAGTAAGAATCCATGATCGTCAAAATCAGAAATACCCTTCTTTCTTTCGTCTTTCCATCGCTGCCTCCGATCGTTTGTCGTCGATCCTTGCGCCTCGTTCTGAAATCGTTGCCTCGCTGATTTCCAAAATAATTGTATCCACATCTTCTGCATCCGACAGCACAGCTGCGGTACAGGTCATGTCACCCACAGTTCTGAACCGCACAGTAGCTTCAAAAGGAATTTCTTCTTCTGTTGTATTCAGGAAACCGGAATACGGCCAGTATAACCCATCTCGTTCAATGATGTTTCTCTTGTGTGAAAAATAAATGGAAGGAAGGTCAAGATTTTCTTCACGGATATAATTCCATACATCCAGTTCTGTCCAGTTGGAGATCGGGAATACTCTTACATTTTCTCCCACATTAATCCGGCCGTTGAGCATGTCGAATAATTCAGGCCGCTGCTTTTTTGCATCCCATTGTCCGAAATCATCCCTTACCGAAAACACCCGTTCCTTTGCCCTTGCTTTTTCTTCATCCCTGCGCGCTCCGCCAATACACGCATCCAGTTTCAATTCTTCAATGGCGCTGAGCAAAGTGGTCGTTTGCAAAACATTCCTGCTGGCATATTTTCCTGTTTCTTCCTTCACATGTCCTTTATCAATGGAGTCCTGAACATATCGCACAATCAGCTGCATGCCGGTGTGTTCTGTCAGCCAGTCACGGAATTCGATCGTTTCTTCAAAGTTGTGACCCGTATCAATATGCAGCATAGGGAATGGAACCCTGGCAGGAAAAAATGCTTTCCTCGCCAGGTGCACCAGTGTAATTGAATCTTTTCCACCGGAAAACAGCAGGGCAGGTTTTTCAAACTGCGCTGCCACTTCCCTGATGATGTATATCGCTTCATCTTCCAGTGCCCTTGGAAATACTTTTTTCATCTTTTCACTCATGTCGATCATTTTACTACATGCAAGCCACATTCTTTCTGTGATACTTCCCACCACCACCTTCCTGCTCTCGGGTCTTCGCCCGGAACAATGGCTCGCGTACAGGGTGCACATCCGATGCTTACATAACCTTTGTCGTGCAGGGAATTGTATGGAACTGAATATTTCTTCAAATAATCCAGTATTTCATCGAACGACCAGGAAAGCAAAGGATTGAACTTGTATAAATTTTTTTCAGGAAGCCATTCCACCACCGGTATGTTTTTCCTGAGGTCTGTTTGGGATGCTCGCAAACCCGTCACCCACCCGCAAGCACCCTGGAGTGCACGCTGCAGGGGCTCAACTTTACGGATGTGACAGCAGGTTTGTCTTTTTTCAACAGAATCATAAAAAAGATTGATGCCATGTTCCCTTACCATCTTTTCTACCGGTTCATGCTGAGGGAAGAATACATCGATGCTTTTCTTATACCTGGAAACTGTTTTTTCCATGGTATCATATACTTCGTTGAACAACCTGCCCGTATCAATGGTAAAAATGGAAACAGGAACCGAATGACGCAAGATGATATCTGTTAATACCTGGTCTTCCTGCCCAAAGGAGGTTGAAAATTTCAATTCACCACCAAGTAAAACAAACGCATAGCGAAGCGCATCCTGTATGGATCTTTCTTCAAATGCCTTCTGTAAAGCGTGCAGGTGCTCCATTGATATAATTCAGTGGCTTATTGCAGTGAAAATAGGGAAAAAATGATTACTCTACAAAACAGGTAGGGAATGATCAGCGTGAAGCGTGAAACATGGAACCACGACGCACTGAGGCACGGAGGTTCACAGAGATCTCCGTGACTCTCTGTGACTTTGTGCCACCATGCCTGTCCCGCCAAATGCGGGGGTTCAAATCCTGTAACAATAAAAGTTTAACATATTATCCTTGGGTACCGTAATTCGAAATCCATGAAACCCGCTACAGCATAGGATTTCAGTCAAAATGCCTGCTTTTAACCGTTGTAAAAACCAGCCTATGTTTTTGGTGGTTCAGCCGCTGTTCACGATAACTTTAAGAAAATGGGAGTCTTCTCCCCCGGCTTCTGTAACCGACGCGTGAAGGAAACGAAGGGTCAACGGTCAAACCCTGATAACTATAGCAACATGTATTACAACGACGATACTATTATTTATTTCAACGGCCAATTTGTAAAAGCTGTTGACGCCCGCAGCAATGTTTATGACCAGTCGCTCCATTACGGCTATGCTGCCTTTGAAGGGTTGCGATCCTATGTCACCGATAATGGCATCAGGATCTTTAAAGCGGAAGCGCACTACGACCGACTGAAATATTCATGTGAATCGATTGGAATGCCCTATCCTTTCAGCAATGATGAACTGATTGCATTGAGCTATGAAGTGCTGGAAAGAAATGGTCTGGGCGATGCCTACCTGCGGCCACTTGTGTCGTGCTCGCCCAATATGTCACTCACTAAAGGGAAAGATTCACAGGTGATGATCACTGCGTGGAAGTGGAATGCTTACCTCGGCGACAAACTGTTGAATTTGTGTACCTCTTCTTACAGAAGAATATCTCCCGCTTCATTTAAAGTGGAAGCAAAAATCTCAGGACATTATGTGAATTCCATTCTTGCCGCGCAGGAAGCAAAGGACAAGGGATTTGACGAAGCATTGCTGCTCGATGCAGATGGATTTGTAGCGGAAGGTCCGGGAGCCAATATTTTCATTGAAAAGGATGGCAAATTATTTACCCCACAAAAAGGAAGCATCCTTCCGGGAATTACAAGGGCTACTGTAATTGAAATAGGTGAAGCATTGGATATAGAAGTGATCGAAAAAAGAATTTCTCCTCATGAATTGCTGCATGCCGACAGTGCATTTTATTGCGGAACTGCAGCAGAAATTATTGGAGTGGCGTCGGTGGATCTGAAACCATTCAGTCTGCCATGGAAAGATTCCATCGGTGCCATTATCCAGAAAGCCTATAGCAATCTTGTTTTGGAAAAATCATTTACATCAGCAGAAACAGCCGCATGAAGCCGATCAATTCATATAGCCGTGTGCTTACACAGGATGAAACACAACCTGCCGCGCAGGCGATGTTGTATGGCATCGGTCTCACAGATGATGACCTGAAGAAAGCACAGGTAGGCATTGCCAGCATGGGTTATGATGGGAATACCTGTAACATGCACCTCAATGGACTCGCGAAGGTGGTAAAGCAGGGCGTGTGGGAAAACGATTTGGTGGGACTCATTTTCAATACCATTGGTGTAAGCGATGGAATGAGTAATGGAACCGATGGCATGCGCTATTCTCTTGTAAGTCGTGATCTGATCGCTGATTCTATTGAAACTGTTTGTGGCGCACAGTATTACGACGCCATCATTGCACTGCCCGGATGTGATAAAAACATGCCAGGTTCCATCATCGCTATGGGACGACTGAATCGTCCATCCATCATGGTGTATGGTGGAACCATTGCTCCGGGTCATTATAATGGGCAGGATTTAAATATTGTTTCTGCGTTTGAAGCGCTGGGACAAAAAATTGCAGGCACCATTACGGAAGAAGATTTCCGTTGCGTGGTAAAAGCTTCGTGTCCCGGTGCAGGTGCTTGTGGTGGTATGTACACTGCCAATACCATGGCGGCAGCCATCGAAGCTTTGGGCATGAGCCTTCCCTACTCTTCCTCCAACCCGGCATTGAGCCCGGAAAAAGAAAAAGAATGCCGCGATGCGGGAAAAGCCATCCGGTTGTTACTCGAAAAAGATATCAAGCCCTCAGACATCATGACGCGACGTGCATTTGAAAATGCCATGACCGTCATTATGGTTCTGGGGGGATCAACGAATGCCGTGCTTCATCTGATTGCGATGGCAAAAAGTGTAGATGTGGAATTGACGCAGGATGATTTTCAAACCAACAGCAATAAGGTTCCTGTACTGGCCGATTTCAAACCCAGTGGAAAATACCTGATGCAGGATTTGCACCAACATGGGGGGATTCCTGCGGTAATGAAATATTTATTGGAGAAAGGTCTTTTACATGGTGATTGTATGACTGTCACCGGAAAAACTTTGAAAGAAAATCTTGAGAAGATTCCATCAATAAATTTTAATGCTCAGAAAATTATTTTACCCATTGAAACACCGATCAAAAAAACAGGGCACCTGCAAATCCTTTACGGCAACCTTGCAGAAGGCGGAAGTGTTGCGAAGATCAGCGGAAAAGAAGGTGAATTGTTTACAGGGCCTGCAAAAGTTTTTGATGGAGAATTCGAATTGATTGCAGGCATCAGTTCCGGTAAAGTACAACCGGGTGATGTGGTAGTGATTCGTTACGTAGGACCAAGAGGCGGACCGGGCATGCCGGAGATGCTAAAGCCTACTTCAGCCATCATTGGTGCAGGATTGGGAAAATCTGTGGCGCTGATCACCGATGGAAGATTCAGTGGCGGCACACATGGTTTTGTCGTGGGACACATTACACCCGAAGCCTATGATGGAGGGACGATTGCCTTGGTGAAAGACGGTGATAACATTGAACTCAATGCTTTGAAAAATACCATAACGCTGAAGGTTGCGGATGATGAAATTAAAAAGAGAAGGTCAGCATGGAAACAACCGCAACTGAAAGCACAAAAAGGAATTCTATATAAATATGCCAAAAACGTTACAACAGCCGCTGAAGGATGTGTTACTGACGCCCCCGGCGCCTGACACGGAGATCAGTGGTTCTGAAGCCGTTCTTGATGCCTTTCTTGAAGAAGGTGTTGACGTCATTTTTGGTTATCCTGGCGGCGCCATCATGCCGATTTATGATGCGCTGTTTGATTATAACCATCAACTGGAACACATTCTCGTGCGTCATGAGCAGGGAGCCATTCATGCTGCGCAGGGTTATGCCCGTACATCCGGAAAAACAGGTGTCGTCTTTGCAACGAGCGGTCCCGGTGCCACCAACCTGGTGACAGGTTTGGCAGACGCACTCATCGACAGCACACCTGTAGTATGCATCACAGGACAGGTGTTTGCGCATTTGCTGGGTACGGATGCCTTCCAGGAAACGGATATCATCAACATCACAACACCTATTACGAAATGGAATTACCAGGTAACAGATGCTTCTGAAATTCCATCTGTGCTGGCAAAAGCATTTTTTATTGCATCCAGTGGAAGACCGGGCCCTGTTTTGATTGATATCACCAAGAACGCACAGATCCAGAAATTTGAATACAATGGTTACAAACAGTGTCAATCCATCCGTAGCTACAGGCCGAAACCATTTATCCGCAAGGAATATATACAGCAGGCCGCTGCATTGATCAATGACGCCAAAAAACCTTTTGTGATTTTCGGACAGGGAGTAATACTTGGAAAAGCAGAGAAAGAATTTCTTGCGTTCATTGAAAAATCAGGAATCCCTACGGCATGGACCATTCTCGGTTTGAGTGCGATTCCTTCTGATCATCCATTGAACGTGGGCATGCTGGGCATGCATGGTAATTATGCGCCCAATGTTCTGACCAATGAATGTGATGTTTTGATTGCGGTCGGCATGCGTTTCGATGACCGCGTTACCGGAAGGCTGGACCGTTATGCGAAACAGGCAAAGATCATTCACCTCGATATTGACCCGGCAGAAATTGACAAGAATGTAAAAACAACCGTTCCCGTCTGGGGCGACTGCAAGGAAACATTGCCCATCCTCACGTCAATGGTTGAACGTAAATATTATCCGGAGTGGAGGCAACGCTTCACCGAACTGGAAAATATGGAAATAGAAGCGTGCATTGAAAAGGAACTCCATCCAGAATGCGAACAGATGACCATGGGTGAAGTGATTGACATGCTTAATCAACTTACTGGTGGCGATGCAGTGATTGTAACGGACGTAGGACAACACCAGATGGTTACATGCCGATATGTAAAGTTCAGTGAATCAAAAAGCAATATCACATCGGGTGGACTGGGAACAATGGGTTTTGCCCTTCCTGCTGCGATTGGTGCTAAGTACGGAGCTCCACACCGAACGGTGATTGCAATCATTGGTGATGGTGGCTTTCAAATGACGATCCAGGAATTGGGTACGATCATGCAAAGTAATGTTGATGTCAAAATCCTGATTCTTAATAACCGTTTTCTTGGTATGGTGCGCCAGTGGCAGGAACTGTTTCATGGAAAGCGTTATTCCTTTGTTGATATTGAAAGTCCGGATTTTGTACAGGTAGCCAAAGGCTACCGGATTGATGGAAAAAGCATTTCGGATCGTAACGATCTTGAATCTTCCCTTCGCGAAATGCTGCAGCACAAAGGCCCTTACCTGCTGGAAGTAATGACCGGAAAAGAAAACAATGTATTTCCGATGGTGGCTGCGGGTACGAGTGTATCGGAGATCCGCCTCAAATAAATATAATGAAACAGGAATTTACCATAACGGTGTACACCGAAAACCAGATTGGTTTGTTGAACAGGATCGCTATCATCTTTTCGAGAAGAAAAGTGAGCATTGACAGTATCAACTCTTCTCCTTCCGAAATCCCTGGTATCTACCGTTTTACAATTGTGATCAGTGAAACTGAAGAAATGGTGGTAAAGATCGGCAGGCAGATTGAAAAGCAGGTGGATGTGCTGAAAGTATATCTGAATACCAGCCAGGAAATTGTATGGCAGGAGCTGGCATTGTATAAAGTATCAACGGATGAAATTGCAGAGAAGGTGCAGGTGGAAAGATTGTTACGAAAGTATGGTGCAAAGGCGGTTGTCATCAGGAAAGACTATACCATATTCGAAACTACAGGACACAGAGAAGAAACAGATGCATTGGTGAAAGTGCTCGAACCGTATGGACTGATTGAATTTGTAAGAAGTGCAAGAGTGGCGATCATTAAAGCAAGTCATGGTTTCCATGAGAAGCTGAAGGAGTTCGAGCGCATGGCCGCAGGGCCTGAATTGGTGGAAAATGAATTTCTGAATAAAAGGGAAGAAGTCTTTGATGTGTGAGACCATTCACCACGGAGGCACCAAGGCACAGAGAATCACGGAGATCTCTGTGAAACTCAGTGCTCCGTGCCTACGTGGTTCAAAAAATTTCCAATAAAAACTAAAACATAAAAACAATGGCAAAACTAAATTTCGGGGGCGTTGTAGAAAATGTAGTGACCAGGGAAGAATTTCCGCTGGAAAAAGCCAGGCAGGTACTGGCGAAAGAAACAGTAGCAGTCATCGGCTATGGTGTTCAGGGTCCTGGACAGGCACTGAACCAAAGGGATAATGGCATCAACGTGATTGTTGGACAACGCAGGCATTCCAAATCCTGGGACAAAGCAGTAAAAGATGGTTTCATTCCCGGTGAAACATTATTCGATATTGAAGACGCACTCGAAAGAGGAACCATCATCTGTTATCTTTTAAGCGATGCTGCACAGATTCAATTGTGGCCTACTGTAAAAAAATATCTGACACCAGGTAAAGCATTGTATTTCTCACATGGTTTTGGAATCACCTACAATGATCAAACTGGTATTGTTCCTCCACCTGATGTGGATGTTTTCCTTGTAGCACCTAAAGGTTCCGGAACATCTTTGAGAAGAATGTTCCTGCAGGGACGTGGACTCAACAGCAGTTATGCCATTTTCCAGGATGCAACCGGACGTGCGTTTGAAAGAGTAGCTGCCATGGGTATTGCCATTGGAAGCGGATATTTATTTGAAACAGATTTCAGAAAAGAAGTATACAGCGATCTTACCGGTGAACGCGGAACACTGATGGGCGCCATCCAGGGAATTTTTGCTGCACAATATGAAGTGCTGCGTGCGAAGGGACATTCACCTTCAGAAGCATTCAATGAAACCGTTGAAGAACTGACACAATCACTCATGCCACTCGTTGCAGAAAACGGAATGGACTGGATGTATGGTAACTGCTCTACTACAGCACAAAGGGGTGCGCTCGACTGGTGGAAGAAATTCCGTGATGCCACTGCACCTGTTTTCAAGGAACTGTATGAAAGTGTTGCAGCCGGTAAAGAAGCAGCAAAGTCTATTGAAAGCAACAGCAAGGCTGATTACCGCGAAAAACTGGAAGAAGAACTGAAAGAATTGCGTGAAAGCGAATTGTGGCAGGCTGGTAAAACAGTAAGAAGTCTTCGTCCTGAAAACCAGGAACCCGTTGCTCCCGACACGCCGTTGCAGGAAACCTATGTGAAGCGTCCCTTCTCATCAACCCTTTATACATCATGACCGATGCACCATCCATACAGCTTGATCTCAATTACGAAGCTGCGACGAAGCGGTTACACAAGGTGGTGAACCGCACACCCCTGCAGTTCAGCGAAAGTTTGTCGCGGTTGTACCAAAGCAATATTTATCTGAAGCGTGAAGACCTGCAGGTTGTGCGTTCGTACAAGATCCGCGGTGCGTATAACATGATGAGCAGTCTGCCTGCTGAACAACTCGCTAAAGGCGTGGTGTGTGCCAGTGCAGGTAATCATGCACAGGGATTTGCATTCAGTTGTAAAAAGTTAGGTGTAAAGGGTGTGGTATTCATGCCCATCATTACACCCGGGCAAAAAGTACAACAGACCAAATTATTCGGTGAAGACTTTATTGAGATCAGGCTGGTGGGTGATACATATGATGACTGCGCTGCTGAAGCACAAAAGTTCACGAAAGAAAATCAAATGACCTTTGTTCATCCATTCGATGACATCAGGGTAATTGAAGGACAGTCAACAGTGGGTGTTGAAATTCTTGAAGACCTTTCTGATATCAATTTTCTTTTTCTACCGATTGGTGGAGGCGGGTTATGTTCCGGTGTGGGATCGTATATGCACACTTATTCTCCCAAAACAAAGATCATCGGTGTTGAACCCGAAGGAGCGCCTTCGATGAAGTCGGCTTTGAAGGCGGGGCATACGGTTACATTGAAGGACATTGACCGTTTTGTTGATGGAGCTGCGGTAAAGAAAGTTGGTGATCTTACCTTTTCCATCTGCCGCGACATTCTTAACGATATGTTATTGGTGGCAGAAGGAAAAGTTTGCACAACTATCCTAAAATTGTACAATGAAGATGCGCTGGTGGTGGAACCGGCAGGAGCATTATCTATAGCAGCGCTCGACCAGTATGCAAATGCAATAAAAGGAAAAAATGTAGTGTGTATTGTCAGTGGAAGTAACAACGACATCGACAGGATGCAGGAGATCAAGGAACGTTCGCTGCAGTATGAAGGCCTGAAACATTATTTCCTGATCCGGTTTGCGCAAAGACCAGGTGCATTGAAAGAATTTGTAAACCATGTATTGGGACCAACAGATGATATCACGAGGTTTGAATACATGCAGAAGCACAACAAGGAAACAGGTCCGGCTCTTGTTGGTATTGAATTACGATCCAAAGAAGACTATAACGAACTATTGCTGAACATGAAAAAATACCACATCAATTATACAGAACTGAACAAGGACGATAACCTGTTTGGTTACCTGGTTTGATGTGTAATGAAATAGAGAGATGTCCAACAGATTTTCCGACATATTATTCCAGCTGATACAATCGCTAGAAAAGGCGGAGAAGCGCCATTTCAAGCTGTATATCAAAAGAAGTTCTTCGAATGAAAATCTGAAGATCATCCAGCTGTTTGATGTTATTGACAAGATGAAGGATTATGATGAAAAGGTGATCCTGAAAAAAATCCCGCAGATCCAGAAGGCGCAACTTTCCAATTTAAAGGCCCACCTCTACAAACAGATCCTTGCCAGCTTACGCTTATTGAAAAGCGCCGACAGTATCGACCTGCAATTGAATGAGCAGTTTGATTATGCACACATTCTTTATAAGAAAGGTTTGCATTTACACAGTCTCCGTATTCTCGACCGCGCGAAAGAAACTGCCAGAACTCACCAGAAATTCAATTTTTTGGCACAGGCCATTGGACTTGAAAAAAGAATTGAATCGCTGCACATTACCCGGAGTATGCAGGACCGGGCAGAAGAATTATCTATTGAAGCCATACAGGTAAGTCAGCATATTGACAGTGTAGCGCGGCTTTCCAATCTATCCCTTCAATTATACAGCTGGTACATCAAGAATGGACACGTGCGGCATGAAGAAGACGAAGAAGGCATCAGGCAGTTCATGAAAAAATTATTGCCCCGCGACATCAATAAAGACCGGGGATTTTATGAAAGCCTGTACCTGTACCAGAGTTACAGCTGGTATGCGTTCATCCGCCAGGATTTTTTGATGTACTATCGTTATGCACAGAAATGGGTAAACCTGTTTGAAGCAAACCCGCTCATGAAGCGCGTGGAAACAGGGCACTACATCAAGGGACTGCACAACCTGATGAATGCGCACTTTGACTTAGCCAATCACAAACAATTCCCTGAAACACTGGAAGTATTTGAGGCCTTCTCGAAAACTGAACGCGTGCAGGAGAACGACAACTTCCGCATACAGTCGTTCATCTATATCGCACAGGCACGCATCAATCAAACATTCCTGACAGGAAATTTCAAGAAAGGTTTGTCACTGGTTCCCGGAATTGAAGAAAAGATGAACGAGTATGCCCTGTTCATCGATGAACACAGGATCCTGGTGTTGAATTATAAAATTGCATTGCTTCACTTCGGCAATGGAGATTACAGCACGTGTATTGATTACCTTCAGAAAATTATCAACGACAAAGTAGCACTTCGCTACGACCTGCAGTGTTATGCAAGGCTGCTGCACCTCCTCGCCCACTATGAACTGGGCAACTACGAATTGCTGGAGTATTTGGCGCGGTCAGTGTACCGCTTCATGGCCAACATGAAGAACCTGACGATGATTGAGGAAGAGATCCTGAAATTCCTTCGCAAGTCGTTCCATATTCCTCAATACAAAGTGAAAGCGGAATTAGAGTCTTTCCTCCAGCGCATTAAGAAATTTGAAAAGAATCGATTCCAGATGCGGGTGTTTGTGTATTTGGATATTATTTCGTGGGCTTTCCAGCACAGTGGGATCCGAAGCTTGGAATTCACGTGACTTGAAGTCGCGGC
>JADMIO010932568.1_pt1 | contig 108491 bp, 108 predicted proteins | sample 8958161 | NCBI WGS metagenome assembly JADMIO01 (sample SAMN16585339, study PRJNA669376) | soil metagenome | isolation source: Crop rotation soil | place: USA: Cullars Rotation, Alabama | collected 2011
GCGACAACTTGTCCACGTGGAATTCTAAGCTTAGGATCCCAATGTGCTGGAAAGGTTCGCCGATTGTAAAAGCGCGTTTGTCAGCGTTAAAGACCTCAGAGAACTCGAAACTTCAATCAGTCAGGACTTGTCCTACCGCCAGTTGTAATTGGTCTGATTTCGAGGAGAGTTCAATGAGCGGTAAGACGAGGAAGATTTTGGGGTTCATTTTCTGTGGCATCGTGGCGGCGATCTTTGCCTCGATCGCTTTTACGAACGGAGATTCAGATATTCGGACGGGCGCGACTTACGTGGTCGCCTTTTCGACGTTGGCGTTCATCGGGATCTTCTTCGCCCGGCCTTTGGAATCCTAGTTCAATCCAGGGCGGCGAGAATGGTGTCGGCCCAGGGCCGGCCAGGTGGCAGTGGGTGCTCAACCCACTGCCGAACCACGTTGAGCCAACGGATCCGTGCTCGCGTTTCTAGAACCACGGATGCGGTCGCCAGGGCGCCGAAGTAGTCGCCGATATCCTGGTTCTTCGAGATCAGGTCCTCGCAACGCAAGAGGAAGATATTGAGGCTAGCGAGCGACTTGTCGATAAAAGCCAGTCGGTCCGGGGGAGGCAGCGCCTTCAGGAAAAAGAACCGAAGGCGGAGAAGGTCGGCCGAGTGAGCGACGTCCATCAACGGCACGTCCGGTCCGATCCAGTCCCGAAGAACGGCTTCCCCTTCCCCACTCACCCGGATCAAGCCGTCGCCGATTTCCTCAATCATTCCCAGCTTGAGAAGCCGCTTGGACACCGAATAGGCGGTGCCGGCGCGCGACTTGTGATAGGTGGACGCCGAGCTGGAAAGCTCTTTCATGACCGCGTAGATGGTGCAGGGACCCCTGAGCCAGGCCATGCCGAGCACTGTCATTTCGACCGTCGAGAACTTTCTTTTCGCCATTTCTTACCTAAGCCGGAAACTCTAGACTATTACAAAATGTAATACTTTCGATCATGATGTTCATCGTGACTTTACTCGCTGGAGCTCTTCTCCAGTCCGAACTGCCGAGACGCGGCGTTCTCGGCGTTCCCTTTTCGCCAATGCCGGCGGCACAGGCAACGAAGCTGAAACTCAATGCTGGCGAGGGACTAGTTGCTGGTCAGCCGATCGCCAAGCTGACCGGAGATATTGCGGGCATCAAGGCCGGTGATCTCATCATCAGCATTAACGGTCGACCCGCAAAGGCGCAGGGGCTGGGGGACTGGGTCCGAACGCTACCCACTGGATCGACCATCACGCTCGACATCGTCCGCGACGATAAGCCGATGAAACTCACCGCGCCCCTCACCGAGCGGCCGCGAGATCCCGGGAACGACAACTACACGGTGACCTATAGCTCGGTGAACGCATGCGGCGCGCGCATGCGAACGATCATCACGAAGCCGAAGAAGCCGGGCAAATTTCCTGCTGTGATGTTCATCCAAGGCTTCTCCCCGGTGTCATACGACTTCACCCTAGCGACGTCGACCGGGGATGTGTCGACAATCGATGGCCCGATCCTATACGAGCTCGCGAATTCCAACCTCGTGACGATGCGCGTGGAGAAGCCCGGCGTCGGAGATAGCGAAGGCGGACCGTTCGCCCAGATGGACTACAACACCGAGATCGACATCTACCGGCAGGCCATGAAGCAACTACGGGAGACGTCGGGAGTCGATCTGACCAACGTGTTCATCTTCGGCCACAGTATGGGTGGCTCCTTCGGACCGATGATCGCCTGCGAGTTTCCTCTCAAGGGGATTGCGGTCTACGGAACGGCGGGCAGGACCTGGTTCGAGTATCTAATGGATACGATCCGGTACCAGGGGTTGGTCGGTGGCCAATCGTTCGAGGACGCGGACAACGACGCACGCCAAGGCGCACAGATCATGGCACTCGCGATGCTCGAGAACAAATCCCCGGACGAAGTGAAGAAGATGCATCCCGAGTTGGCTACTACAGTCGACGCCTACTTCCCCGGCGGCCTCTTCAACGGCAAGACCCTCGACTTCTGGCGACAACTCGCTCAGACCAACTTCGCCACCTATTGGGCGAAGTGCAACACTCGTGTCCTCGCGGTGCGCGGGGTCTCGGACTTTGTGACCTACGATGCCGATCACAAGCTGATCGCGGACATCGTCAACCGCGTTCATCCCGGATGGGGCAAGTTCATGCTGTTGCCCAACTCCGACCACCTCTTCCACAGCTTCGCGACCGAGCAGGATAGTCTTCGCAACTTTCAGCGCGGCAAGTTTAACAACGACTTTGCCAAGGTGCTGAAAGACTGGATCGCGGGGCTGGTCGACGTGAAGTAAGGGCTTTGGGACCGCCGGAGGCAACTTCCGGCGGCTCTTACTTGCCTTTGTGCGTGGTAAGGAAGGTCATCAGGGCGGTGCCAAACTCCGGTTTGACCAAAGTGGTCATGTGATCGGCTCCTTCGATCTCTTTGACTTCAACCTGCCCGAGCGCCTTGCGGAGCGATTCGACGCGCTGCTTTAGCCGCTCAGGCTCCTTTGATCCGTAGATGAACAAGCACGGCACTTTGCACTTCTGCAAGCTCTTCATGGGCACTTCCAGACCCTTAAAGCTTCGCCCGGCCGCCGCGAAAGCAAGAACGTCCTTGCCGCCGTACATCACCTTCGCGATCGCATCCGCCTGCTCCTGGGTCGGCTTCCTCTCTGCGGGCGACACATACATGATGTAGGGCCCCATGCCCTTCCCATCCTCAGCCGCCTTGGCAAAGACGTCGATCTCCTGCGAGCCCGATTCGCCCGTCAGAAGCGGTGCCTGTCCGCCGTAAACGATGCTGATGACTCGCTCCGGATGAGTGGCCGCGACCTTGCCTGCGATGAACGCTCCCATTGAGTAGCCGATCAGGTGAGCCTTCTTGACCTTCAGGTGGTCGAGCAGACGAACGACGTCCTCCGCCATCTCGGCGCCATACTTGCCAACCTCGTGGGGCTTGTCGCTCTTGCCGTGGCCTCGGCAATCCAACGCGATCACCTTGTATCCCGGAGCAGGGCTGAGTTTGGTATTACCGGCCCCGTCTCGGCCCCACATAGTCGAGTCGCTCAGCCAGCCATGGATCAGCACCACAGCCTCACCCTCACCCTCGGTGACGTAGTGGATTTTGACTCCCTTGGAGTCGATCACTCCCTCATCGGCGCGAGCCATGCCCACGATGGAGCAGCCCAGAACGAGGATGAAGAGAGCCCATGCGAGTTTCATCGACATTGAATACCCCCAGAGGATACGACGGGTTGCGAGGTCCCATCGGGGGGCTTCACACGACAAGTAGACTTTTGTATACTCCTTGCGATGGATATCCGCGATGCCCTCAAGGGCCAGTATCACGCCGCTTACCGCATGCTCGACGAGTGCGTCGAGGTCTGCCCCGACGAACTCTGGACCGCTGGGGAGTTTCCTCGCTTCTTTTGGAAGATCGCGTATCACGCGGCATTCTTTGGGCAGCTCTATATGGGCCAGACCGAGGCGGATTTCAAGCCCTGGTCCAAGCACAACCCCGCCGGCTGGGAGCTTTGGGCTGAGGACGCGGTGGAGATGGAGCCCTATACCAAGGAGGAGATCCGGGAGTACATCACCTATGTTCGGTCTCTAGTGGACGAGACCATCGATGGGCTCGACCTCGACACCTCGGATAGCGGCTTCCATTGGTACAAGAACATCACCAAGCTGGAGCACGAGATCCTCAGCATCCGGCATGTGCAGGGGCATGTGGGCCAGCTCTCCGAGCGCCTCTTCGAGGCCGGAATTGAGACAAACTGGATTTCCCGGCGAGCCTAGCAGATGGCAGATTTCACCGTAAGAGCGCTCAGTGACGAAACTTGGCCCGACTTCGCCAGGCTGGTTGAGAAGCACAACGGGGTTTGGGGTGGATGCTGGTGCGTCGGCTTCCACGGGAAGTTCACGGGGAGCGCGGAGGGCAACCGCGAGATGAAGAAGTGCATGGTGAGCGAGGGCCGCACCCACTCGGCCCTGGTCTACGACGGCCCGAATGCCGTCGGCTGGTGCCAGTTCGGCCGCACCGCCGACCTACCCCGGATCAAGCACAAGAAAAAGTATGAGCCGGGGGTAACTCAGCTTCCGGACTGGCGAATCACGTGCTTCTTCATAGATAAGGACTACCGCGGGAAGGGGGTCGCCTCGGTTGCTCTTGGGGGTGCTGTAGAGCTTATCGCTGAAATGGGGGGTGGCACCGTCGAAAGCTATCCCGAGGATGCGGCTGGACGCAAAACCCAAGGGGCATTTCTTTACAACGCGACGGTATCGATCTTCGAACGCCTCGGCTTCGTACGAAACCGGCAGATCGGTATGCATCACTGGGTCGTGACGAAGACGGTGCAGCCAAAGCAATGACTGATGAGCCTTGGAGTGAGATCCTCGGACCGGTTCGAAGACAACGAACGGCGATTTCGCGCCATGGTTCCGGCGGAGCCGATGCCAGACGTTGAATACTGCCCAGTTTCCAAGCCCGAAGGGCTGAGATAGCATAGCGAAGGGCGAAGCCCTGGTACGACCATAGCGATTGGAGAAGCCCTGAAAGGGCGGGATAACGGTAATGTGCGTGGCTCTCGCGTCCCTTCAGGACGCCTACGTCATTACGAAACACGTACCCAGGGCTTCGCCCTTCGCTGTGCTATCTCAGCCCTTCGGGCTTGGGAAGTGTCGTGGATCGCCCAGAAGCCTGTGGTGAAGCCCCGAACACGGGACGAGCGGAACGGTCATTTCCAAAATCATTGCCATAATTCCCAAATCTGTTATATAATGATATTGTTATATAACAGAACGGACATGAGCACTATCGACGCCACCTTCCTAGCACTCGCCGATCCTACGCGGAGAGCAATTCTTCAGCTCCTCAGCAATGGAGAGGCGACCGTGATGGAGCTCGCGAAACCCTTCGCGATCAGCCAGCCTGCGATCTCGAGACACCTTAGCGTCTTGGAGAAAGCCGGCCTCATCGTGAGGCGTGTGATGGGATCGGCCCGTCCATGTCGGCTCGCTCCCCACGCCCTCGATGAGGTCGACCAATGGCTCGACATGCTTCGAGGAGCGTTGGAGCAGAACTACGATCGCTTGGACCGCGTGCTCGCCAGTCAAACCAATAACGAGAACCCACAATGAGCAAAATGACCCTGACCCGAGAAGGCGACACCGATGTCGTCGTGACCCGCCACTTCGCCGCTTCGCCCGATGCCGTCTATCGCGCCCACACGGAGCCGGCCATTCTTCAGCAATGGCTGCTCGGTCCGGATGGGTGGACCATGCCGGTTTGCATCTCCGAACCCCATGCGGGCGGCAAGATCCGCTACGAGTGGAGCGATGGCAAAGGCAACGGCTTCTTCCTCACCGGAGAATATGTCTCTTTGGAGCCCAACCATCGGATCGAGCACATCGAACGGATGCACCTGCCCGACCCGACGCCGGACAACCATGTCACCACGACCTTCGAGCCCCATGAAGGCGGAACTCTCATGACCATGCGCATGCACCTCCCGGATAAGGAGACCCGTGAGATGATGCTGGCTACCGGTATGGAGCACGGAATGGAAGACAGCTACGTTCGTCTGGAGAAGCTTCAAGGCGTCGCACGGTAACACAACTAAACCGCGCGCTCCAGGGCGTGGCGGGGAGCGCAGCAAACCTCTCTCCTTTGGAGAGAGGTTCTGCGATTTGTTCAGGGCCGGAGGCTCGCCTCCACAGTAACCTTGTCGCGACATGAGCGCTCGAATTGCGGCATTAACCCTTCTGGCCCTCATCTCATTCGCGATGAATTCGGTCCTTTGCCGAATCGCGCTCTCCCACGCCTCAATCGATGCCGCGAGCTTCACGGCGATCAGGCTTATCTCCGGGGCGATTTTCCTTGCCCTCCTTGCCACCCTCGTGCGTCGAGATTCGACCTCCGGTCACGGAAGCTGGATATCGGGCCTATGCCTCTTCGCCTACGCGGCGGCATTCTCATTCGCCTACATCAGCCTATCGGCCGGGACCGGCGGCCTGATTCTGTTCGCGACCGTGCAATTCACGATGATTGGGATCGGAATATGGAAAGGCGAACGACCAACCGGTATCGAGTGCCTGGGACTCGCGGTCGCCCTGGCGGGACTGCTGGTCCTCGTCGCACCTGGCCTGCAGTCCCCTTCACCGGTGGGTGCGCTCCTCATGGCGACCGCGGGGATCGCGTGGGGCGTCTATTCTCTGCGCGGAAGGTCGGCGAAGGACCCGGCGCTGGCAACGGCCGAAAACTTCATCCGCTCGGTCCCGTTCGTGGTCATCTTGGCCGCCGTTTTCCTTCCCAGGGCCCACGTCTCGCCAGCAGGGATTGGGCTTGCCGTGGCTTCGGGCGCTATCACCTCCGGCCTCGGCTACATCCTTTGGTACACGGTTTTGCCTCACCTGACGGCAACCCGCGCCGCGATTACCCAGCTTGCTGTTCCGGCAATCGTCACGATCCTCGGGGTGCTCGTCTTATCTGAGCCCGTCACGGGACGATTCGCCATCGCCGCAACTTTGATGCTAGGCGGCGTAGCCCTGGCTGTCGTGCAACGGCAAAGCCAAAGACCCGTTCGGTGATGCGGCTCCCGGTAGGGTGAAGACCACGCGTGCTCCTCTCCCCGCCGGGGGAGAGGGCCTGTGAATCGAGCCTCAGCGAGAAGAACAGGGGTGAGGGGGGCGCGCACCGCACGGCTTCTACGAAGACTGATCATCACTCGCAAATCCCCGATTTTCCAACCCAGATCGCCAACCCGTCACGCCTACGTCACGGCCTCAAATGCAGAATCGCGAGTGAGGTTGACTCCGTGAAACGAACCCAATACCAAACCGCGATTCGAGATGATTTGATGAGCCGCCGGCAAGCCCTGCGCCTCCTGACGATGGGGGCGGTCGCGGTCGGCGGCATGTCCCTAACCGGCTGCGGAGGCCTGCTCGGGGGAGGGGGCGGAGGCGGAAATGGAGTCGGCTCGACGATGGTCGGGCTCACTCTACCTCCCGGATTTTCGCTCAACCTCGCCGAGCTCGCCGGCGAAACCGCCTGGGACAGCCAGCCGCTTGGGGCGGGCTCCTTCCCGTCCAAGGTCATTCTCAACGGGCGGCCAACCCTCGCCTTCTTCCGCCATCTCCCGGCTGACAAGCACGTCATGCTGGGAATCGCGGGCGACGCGAGCTTTGGCGTCAGCGCGAAGGGCTGCGCCATCGCCCTGATCGCTCTCTCCATCGGTATCTTCGGACTTCCGCCTGATGCCGCGTGGGAAGCCATCGCGCTCATCGATGCCGATCCCGCGACCGACACGTTGGCGGCAGTCATCGAAGCGCGCTTGGCGGTCGATCCATACTGCCTGTTCGACGGGGACCCCCAGATCCGGCAAGCGCTCCTGGATGCCTACAACGCGATAGCCGCGGAGTCTCAGCCCAGACCGAAAGGCAACGTCCAGAGGCCTCTAAGCAATTTGCTCCTGATTCAAGAGGACGAGCAGAGCATGACCCGCATGAACCAAGCCGAGACCGATACGGCAATCAAGGTGGTCAACCTGGGCCGGCGTCCGATCACCGCGCTGACCTATCGGACGAAGACTCAAGACGAGAACGGCATCCTCGACCTGCCGGTGCCGGTCCCGATCGGGTCGCCCCAGCAAATCAGGGCGACGACGGGAATTCTCGGCGCGCTATCGAGCCTGGGCTCTAGCGCTCTGTTCGCTCCCGTCGAGGGACCCATCTTGGATCTCCCGGCAAGCGAGGGCAAGATCAAGACCTTTTACGAGACCATCGTTCTGATGGCGTCCGGCAAGAACGACGGCCTCGACCCCGATCCCGCGTTCTTCAGCGATACCCGCTACGCCAATCTTGTTCAGGGCTGGAGAGATGAGCGAAGGGACTTGAACATCTATGCCACCTTTGGCGGCATCGTCTTCGAGCTCACCGCATCGGTGCTCGGCGGAACGGTGGGCTACATGGCGCGAGCCGCCTTGGCGGCCGCTCTGGCGGAGTTGGAAGCCATCGAGGCGGGCACCGTGCAAGCATTCCTGTCCCAGCGCCTCCGAAGGCGCGATGGGCGCAGCGGTTCGGGCGTGTATGGAGCTTGCCAAGGACAGCACGCTCGTAGGAGAACGCGTCCGCGCGGTGCTGATCGATGTCGTTCTCAAAGCCCAGCAGGCCGGTCAATCCGCCGCGACAAGCGCACAATTGGTCGCCCTTCGCGGGCTCGCGGCCCTGGTTGTCGAAACCCTTGCCGTGGCTGGGACGCTGCTCACTCTCGCTGATATCGGCTTCAGCTACAAGGACGTCATGACCTCAAGCAAAGCAGAGCGCTGGAACGAGATCGTGCTGAGGCCCAAGGTCGTCATCAGCCCGGCAACGGGAACGGTGCACCGGGGCGGCGAAAAAGTCCTGACCGCCTCGGTCACCGCTGATCTCCCAGGAGCTACTTACAAGTACCGCTGGACTCTTAGTGCCCACCCAATGGCGTGCTATCTGAGGTCGGTGCTACAAATGTGGGTCGCATCATCGAAACCTTATCCGCCCAAGTCAAGCTCGTGTCGGCTACCGGCGACGTCGAGGGCTGGGTCTACGACATCTCCGTGGAAGCCTTCGAAGTCATGACAGGCGGAGCATTGGAATCCCGCGGCACTGCGGTCTCCCATATCACGGTGGACGCTTCCACCTTCACGGAGCCAGGAACCTTTGCCGTCGAAGTGTTCCACGACGCTCCGGGTTCGCCCAACTTTATCGTGGCGGCTGTCGTGAAGTTCACCAAGGTGCCGGGAGCGATCTCCTACCAGATCGAAGGAACCGGACCCATCAGTCAAAACCACCCTGACGGAACCTATCACCGCACGAACTTTGGGATCAACAGCTTCAACGCGGCTCTGGCGGGGATTCCGGACAACGAGATATGGCAGTCACTCAACTCGCTCATCTCGACGCCGGCAAACGTGAACACCTTCTCTGGGTATTTCCACGACGAGTGGGATCCATGGACCTTCGAGGTGACAGTGTTCTAGATCGCTACATGCCATATACTTTCGTATATGGCGTGGTGCGCCAAGCTTGGCGGGCAGTTGACGGTGGTGCGGGACGGACTCGTTCTCGGCCCACCGCCAACGCGTCTGGCAGCCGTGCTCTTGATCGGCTTATTGAGCCGTCAAAGCGAATGGGTTGCACGGCGCACCGCGGCAAACCGCCTATATCCTGCCGAGGATGAATCTCAGGCTCGCCAGGCGCTTCGCCAGACCTTGCACCGCCTCCGCGAATGGCTTGGCGCTGAAGCAATCGAAGCGACAGCAGATCACTTGCGGGTAGATGGACAGTGGTCAATCGATCTCATGCTGCCAGACGGCAAGGCGGCAACATTTGGCCTGATCGCCAGCGAACTGGACCACGAATGGATCGACGAGGTTCGTCTCAATTGGTCTCGGGACGCGGTGAACCAGTTGGGAGATGCCGACAAGGCCTTTTTTGATCTCATCCTGTCCACGGCCGTCCTTGATCCCGACGCGGCTCGAGCGATGCTGCCGATGGGCCGGCCAAATCTCTGCCGCTTCGACCCATCGACTCTGGCCCAGGTGCTGACAGCTACCCGGCCCGCGAATCCGGATGCCCCCTTCGCGGCCGCATACTACGAGATCCGCGGGATGTACGAAGGCGCATCTTGCAACTTTCGGATCGCGATCCAGTTCCTCGAAAAGGCTTTCCGAATCGCAACCGCGCAAGGGCAGCACAAGGATGCGAATCGGGCTGCCGGGCACCTTCTGTATTGCCATATCGAATGTGGAGACGAAGCGGCCGCCAACGTGTGGTCGTCCCGCCTCCGGCATTCGCCTTGGAACGCGCTTTTCTCAAACGGCGCCATCGCATCGGAGATGTGGAATCGCAACGACCATGCCGGGGCGATCGAGTTCATGCTGTCGTCAGAGCACCTGCTCAAGTCGGCAGCCCGCGAAGAGCGGCTCCACTTTTGGTCCAACCTTTCGATCCTCGCCGCAGAAGCTTCCGACACCACCACTTCTCGCAAAGCCGCGGACGCGTGCCTGGGCGAGCAACTGACCTCCGCTGATTCTTATTGGCAGCGCACCCTCAAACATAGCCTGGGCTGGCGAGCCTTGAGGCGGAGCGATGGCGAGGAAGCGATGGTGAATCTCACAGACGAATCCAATTCGCCTTGGGTGCTCACCAGACTCTACAGCAACGAAGTACACGCACTTCTCCACGCCATCCGCCAGAATCGATCGGCTGCGCTCCGCTGCTGGTCCGCTTCGACGGCCACCCTTTCGACCGGGGGTGCAGGACTGAATCCTCGCCGCAAAGCGCTGCGAGCCCAGATTCGCTCTCTGCTGGCTTGAATGCTTTGCTGTACCTGTGGCGACCCCACTTTTCGGTACAGCGCCAATTCGAAAGGGGCAAGGATAATGAAGAAAGTTGTCAACCCTCACCGCGATCTTACGTGAGCGCACCCAAGAGCAGCATGCGCAAACGGAAGCTGCTTTTCGTGCCGCTGGCTTTCTGGAGTGCCCGTCCGCTTACGGAAGGCTATTGGAACGTATGGCCGGCGTCATTCTCCCGCTCGAGAACGACCGCAAGACTATCGCGGCTTGGGTAACGCTGGGGTTGGATCACACTAAACGACGCAAGAGCGAACGTCTCGTTGCCGATCTTTGCGAATTAGACTTGATTCCGCCTAAGGCGACACTCCCCGATGAACTGGCCGATCTGACGGAATTGGAGTTTCTCGGCACCCTCTATGTCTTGGAGGGCTCCTCGCTTGGCGGCACGATTATCAGCCGCGAGGTCAGAAACAAATGGGGCTCGTCCGTGCCAACCGGCTACTTCAATCCTTACGGGCTAGAGACGGGCCGGATGTGGCGCGAGTTCAAGGGTGCGATGGACGGCCTGAGCACATCGCCGGATTCGGCGAACTCGGTTGTTGAGGGGGCGTGCGTATTGTTTAACCTAATGACCAAAGTCGGGGCGTCGGCATGAGTGAACAGCCTCTCGACCTCTCAAGTTGCGATAAAGAACCTATCCATATTCCTGGCTTCATCCAGCCTCACGGATTCCTCCTTTGCGTCGACAATGACGGTCTGGTCGTCCAAGCAAGCGAGAACTGCGAGGCTCACTTAGGGCGGCCGCTCGATACGCTTCTGGGGACTTCGGTGGGCGATCTCTTCGAAAGCCCACTAGGCGATTTCGTCGAGGTCGCGGGCAAGCGATACGAGATCAGCTCACACCTTTCCGGTGACGTGACGATCTTAGAGTTCGAGCCGGCCGACCACGGCAACCATGATGTCGACTACGGGTTTGTCCATGCCGCGGTCGACGCGATTCGAAAGACGAAGTCGGTGCGCGATTGCGCGGCAGAGATCGTCGATCGGGTTCGCTCCATCTGCGGACTCGACCGGGTGATGGTCTACAAGTTTCTGGAGGACGGCGTGGGCACGGTTATCGCGGAGTCGAAGCGCGATGATGTCGAAGCCTATCTCGGCCTCCACTATCCCGCCTCGGACATTCCCCAACAAGCGCGGCAACTCTATCTTCGCAATTGGACACGGCTCATCTCCGATGTCTCGTACGAACCGTGCCCGATCGTGCCGACTCTGAACCCAGTCACCGAGATGCCCCTCGACATGAGCGATTGCGCTCTAAGAAGCGTCTCGCCGATCCACGTTCAGTATTTGAGGAATATGGGGGTCGCGGCCTCCATGTCGATCTCGATAGAGATCGATGGCAAGCTTTGGGGTCTCATCGCTTGCCACCACATGACCCCCTGGTACACCTCGAAGAGGCTTAGGCAGGCGTGTGAGATCTTAGGGCAGGTCGCATCGCTGCAGATATCGAGTCTACAGAATGCGGAGTTTCACGACTCGCTCGTAAAGAGGCGTCATCTCCTTCACCAGATCATCAATAACTTGGAAGAAGAAGCCACGGGAATCGACATTCTCGCTCGCGACCCGGATGATTTGATGTCCCTCGTTGGAGCGACGGGCGCGGCGATCGTGACCTCCAATGGCTGCTACCTGTCAGGCGCGACGCCGAGCACCACAGAGGTTGAGCGACTTGCTCAGTGGATCGGCAATCGGCCATGGCATGAGCCTTTAGCGATCAACAGCCTGAGTCAAACCTTTCCGGAGTCGGAGCGATACGCATCCCTCGCCAGCGGTGTTCTGGCTCTTTCGCTGTCGCGATCCTCGTCGAATTGTATTCTGTGGTTCCGTCCGGAGATCGTCGAAACTGTCATCTGGGCAGGCGACCCGCGAAGAGCAAAGGATCCAGAGAACCTATCGCCCCGCACCTCGTTTGAAGCATGGCGCTCACAAGAGCGATACCGAAGCAGAAGCTGGTCGGCGGCCGACCTCGCTATCGCATCCGAACTGCGGATCGCGATGCTGGAGTTTGAGGTGAATACCCTCAATTCCCAACTGGAAAGAAAGGTTGAAGAGCGCACGATGCAACTGCAGAAAGCGGTCGATGAACTCAACGGCTTCACGTACTCCGTATCACATGATCTCCGAACACCGCTTCGAGCCATGGTGGGCAATAGCCGAATCGTGCTCGAAGAATATGGGGACCAGATCTCCAAGCAAGGACGCTCGCACCTTCGGAGCATCGAGTCGAACGCATTGAAGATGGCGACCTTGGTGGACGATCTCCTGTCGTTCGCCAGATTGGGTCGACAAGAAGTCCGCCGCCAGGACATTAACGTTTCGAACATTGCTGAGCGAGCGGCCAGCAAGCTGAGGGCGCTAGGTTGGCCTTGCGAGAACATGGAGATCGAGATCCAGCCGGGCATGACCGCGAACGGCGATGGCGCGCTCTTGGAGATCCTCTTCACCATCCTCATCGAGAACGGCTGCAAGTATGTGAGCTCCGGCCAGTGCCCGAGCATCACGATCGGAGAAAAGGACGGCGTGTTCTTCGTCAGGAACGTGGGTATCGGATTTGAGAACCAATACGCCAAGAGGATATTCCGGCCTTTCGAACGGTTGCACCGGGATGGCGAATATCCCGGAACCGGCATCGGATTGGCGAACGGTTTGAGGATTGTCGAACGGCACTCCGGCGAGATGTGGGCAGAAGGCACCGTTGGAGAGGGAGCTAGCTTCTTCTTTACGATCGGACGTCCGAGATTCGCCTAGCCTGAGACTCGATTCTTCATTCCCAGGTAGTGCTCCCGCTCCACCGGCGAGAACTTCTCGATTGCGTACCTCAGCGTGACCCGCGGCATGGTCGCCGCGTGCCGATCGAGAAATGCCCGCAAACGGTCCGGATCGACCTTTCCTGCCGTACGGATCCAGCTTCCCACGGCCTTGTGGGTGGAATCCTCCGGATCGTTCACAAGGATCTCGGCAATTGCGAATGTGTCGTCGACCTGGTCACGGCCGATGAAGTAGGCCGTGCTCACGATCGCAGTACGCCGTTCGTGAACGTTGCCGCTCCGGGCTAGCTCGTACAGGACATCTCTAGGTTTATCGATCAGATACGAGCCAACGATATGGGGGGCGCCTCGATCGACCATATCCCAGGTGTCGATCTTCTCGTGCCTGGAGATGTAAAGGTCGAAGAGCTGTTTTCGCATCTCGGGTGAAGTCTTCTTGTCGCGCGCCTGGAAATCCATGATGCAGATGGCACCCATTCGGCATTCATATTCCGAGTGTTCTAGTAAGTTGGCAACCTGTTCGAAGGGCATCGCTTTGAGCTCTTTAGCGAGCTCAAAGATGTTGCCCATCCGGCGACACTTAGATTGGAGTCCGGCTAACCGGATTTCGAATTCTGCCGCGGTTAAGGACACGGAGGGACCTCGGCCAAGCTCCGATACACGGGCTTCCCAGCGGCTACGAAACGATGAACCTCCTGATCAGCGCCCTCGGAGATGCCGCCGACCCGAAGGCAAGCGTCGCACCGATCGGCGAGGTCGAGTGCTAGCGGCATCATCACCTCGTCATAGCAGTCCGATTCCGCCGCATTAATCATGGGGAGCGCCATATTCACGCCGATGACAGGAGTGTGCCCGAGGCGAAACAGGTCGAGCGCTACCCGATTCATGTCGTCCAGTCGCGCCTGCCGTTCAGCCTCATCCCGCGCCCCAGACCGGTACGGCCCGGCAACCATGATCCACATGCAGCGAATCTACCTCCATGACACGAGGTCGAAGGTGTACTCGTTCTGCGTCGTCTTGTGATAACGCTTCACACCCATGCCCTGATCGTCGTACCACCAGATCGTGTACACCGCGTCGGGCGCGCTTAGCGGCTTTTCGCGAACTCGATGAACCGTGACCTTGCGGCCAGCCAGCGTCATCACCTCATCACCCTCGTACGTGTAGCGGATCTTGAAGGTCGCGATCGTATTCTGCGCGAGAATGTCCGCCGTCACGACGGTCCCCGCCTTCGGCTTGACCTTCCAGAACCAAAGCAAGCTCGGATTGATGAATTGTTTGGCGGGCGCCTTGCCCTTCGTGACCTCTCCGTTGATGTTTTGCACGGATTCGCTAGCCCCGAATTTCGTTTCGAGGACGTTCCACTGGTCGTTCCAGTTGCCTTCTTGTCGTGACTCGATCGGTACGCCAGCATTGGAGTAGCTCGAGGTGGAATAGCTCACGCCGAAGCTGCGATCGATCGTCTTGCTCACCAACGTAAAGCCATCCTTTGTCGCGATTCTCTCGCTTAGGATCGAGTAGGTCTTCGGATCATCGGCAGGTCCACTTCTTAGTGTCCGGCTTTCAATGTTTATGGGAAGAGAAAACGCTAGCGCGACCAGCGTGAGGCATGTACTCATATGGATACTGTACCTATTTGGAACACCGCGCTGTTCCCGGTCGGTAGAATGAATCTGTGAAAATGCTGACCATTGCGAGCCAGGAAGGACGAGTAGCCGAAATCGTCGCCCGCCTAGGCTCTGATGTGTTAGGCTCGCGCCTAAAGCGCGAACGGATTTCCCAGAAAATCTCGGTCCGCGACCTTGCCGCGAGAACGAGGCTCGGTCCGAACTCGATCGTCCGGATGGAAGCCGGACAGCCATGCCGACCGGTCAACCTCCTCAAGGTCTGCGAAACCTTGGGGCTCCACCTCGATCGCCTTGCTGCAGCAGAGGCTGCCGATGTGGCAGCTATCCAGCGGCACGAAGAACACGTTTGGACAGAGCTAGACGACTACGGTCCGGCTGAGGAATCGAAAACGAATCCCCTCGTTCTTTTGGGTAGCCGCCTCCCTGCGGGAAAGCTCTTGCCAACCTTGATCCGGGTCAACACCCAGTCTCTCCCCCGCTCTCACCCCGGTGAAGAATTCGTGTACGTCCTTGAGGGATCCGTTCGGGTTATCGTAGCCGGCAATCCATACGCCCTCAGCGCGGGCGACAGCATGGACTTTTGGGGAACCGAGGTTCACAGCTACGAGCCTGTAGATGAGGCAGGCGCCCTTATCCTATCGATTCGCGTTAACCCTTCTTAGCTGCCTGACGGTGCTGAAAGGCAATCTCAGCCAAGCCTCGGAACTCCTCCACCTCGGTGGAGGACAACGTGAATGCGACCCAACCACATCCTCCGAACCGGCTCACCAACCTGCGAGCATCAGGGGATTCGGAGGCGACAGCCTCCGCCATCTCCATGGGCAAGCGCAGAACGCCCAGGCCCTTCTCAGGCTGAAGACTCGCGAAGATCTTGTTGCCCACCCGGAAATCCGGATGGCCGTGATGGGCGGACTCCTCCGCCCCGGCGAAGGAAAGATAAACTTCGCGAGCCTCGTCGACATTCACGAGAGTAGCTTAGCCCTTGACCGCTTCCTCGATCTTCGCGATATCGATCTTCTGCATCTGCATCATCGCCCCCATCGCCCGCTCCGCCGTCTCCTTATCGGATGAGCCGATGAGCTCCATGAGCCGCTTCGGAGTGATCTGCCACGAAAGGCCCCACTTGTCCTTGAGCCAGCCGCACATGCTCTCTTCGCCTTCGGCCGTGAATGCATTCCAGTAATGGTCCACTTCCGCCTGGTCTTCGCAGTGCACTACAAAGGAAACCGCCTCCGTGAACTTGAACATCGGGCCTGCGTTGAGGGCGGTGAATTCCTGGCCGTCCAGCTCGAAGCTGATGGTCATCACTTCGCCGGGCCGCCCGGGGGGAGGCGCTCCTTCCGGATATCGCGACTCGCTCGTGATCTTCGAATTCTTGAACAACGACACGTAAAACTTCGCAGCTTCCTCGGCCTGGGTGTCGAACCATAAAAACGGGGTGACTTTGAGACTCATTTCCTACTCCTTGTGGGCAAGCCCTTTGTTTGACACAGCTTAGTCGTGCGGGAGCGAAGGAAATCGACAGCGACGCAACAAATCATCAGCCTTTCAACGCGGATGCAACCGCGCTTGGCAATCGCACCGCATCATTACGGTCGATTCCGGCTTGGCGAAACACGATCTTGCCCTTTGCATCGATCACATAAGTCGTGGGCAGCATGACCGCTTTGTAGTCTTTCGCCGCTTTGGCCCCATCCAATCCAATCGGGTAGTTGTATTTCATCCTCCGCATAAAGGCCGCCGGGTCCATCTCCCGGTCGACCGATATCCCAAGCACGGCCACTTTCGCACCCTTGTATTGCTCTTGAAGCTTCTGAAGAATGGGCATGGTCTTGCGGCAGGGCACACACCACGTGCCCCAGAAGTCGAGCACAACCACCTTGCCTCGATAGCTCTTGAGCGTCCGCACCTTGCCATCCGCGTCTTTGAGGCTGAAGTTGGGAGCCATGCTGCCCAAGGCTAACAAGTCGGCGGTCGCCGGAAGCTCTCCTTTCGCATCGATCTCCTTCCCCTCGAGCTTAAAAATCTTGTCGTCGATGACAGGATTGACCTTTAGCTTGAGCAACGTCACGGTGGATGTCGCGCTGGCCCTCTGAATGGGGAGGTGACTCACCCGATCGAAGGCCCACTCGACCTCAACCTTCGTATCCCCCACGACGGGGCTGTTCACCACGTACTTCACTTCGACGACGTCGCAGGTCCAGCTACCAATCTTCTTGGCCGGCAACACCCGCATTTGTGGCTTTAGATCGAGAAGCCATTGCCAGCCACCGATAACCGGCATACGGCACATGGCGCCGATCGGCGGAATCTGCTGGCCAGCCGCATACGCGTCCGGGTCTTTCACCATGCGGACATCGTCGTTCCCTGACCTAACCCGCAGGGCTTTGCCGTCATAGGCAAAGTCGAAATACTCGAGGTCGCCCCCGCTCTCTGAAGTGCATTTCACGCGATACTTACCCACCGCGAATCCAGTATCGGGAACCGTCGCATTGACCTGCCATGTCGAAGCCTTGACCTTCGCATAAGAGAAAGACCCCTCCAGCGTGTACTCGGCGGACTTGAGCGCTTTGCCCGCCTTGTCGGCGGCTTGGATGATCTCAGTTGGGTCTTGGCCCGCGTTTGCTAAATGGGCAATAGCGAGGATCGCGAAGGACGAAACGGACAGTCGTAGGTTCATGATCGAGGCTCCTTTTGGGTGTAGGGGAGGGTTCGGCCAGTAGCGGCCGTAGGTAAAGATCTAAGGGTGGAACGGCGAGACTAAGGGGGCGGCCGATTCCGTAGTGCGTATTCGATAGCGCGCCTCTCTTCAGCGTTTAAGCCAGACGGGCCTCGAATATCCTCATTCGGATGCGCCGCTTTGTAATTGCGGCCCATCTCGAAACCCTGCAGCCATTCCGAGCTAAATCGGGGTGAGGTAGGTGAAAAGAATGCGGCGACCCGCACCTCACCGCTAGCAGATACGATGCACAATCCCAGAATCGTCGCAATCAGACCGGCGACACCAGAAGCGCGCGCCAGAATTGGCATAGGACGTAAAATCGCAAGGATGCGGCCCTCGATGTTGGGGCTCCGTACGATCGAAAGCGCCACCTTCGGTCCCAGACTGCGGTTGGCCGCCAAGGCAAACTCCAACAGCATAGCCGCGTAGTCGGAAGGCCGGATACCGGCCCGGATCACCGCTTCATCCGCGTTGGCCTCACACTCTCTCCGTAGGGCCGCCGCGGCATACCAAACGAAGGGGTTGAACCAAAGCATCGCGACTGCTAGCTGCGATAGGATTTGGGCGGCGACATCCAACTGACGGATGTGCTCCAACTCATGGATGAGCACAGCTCTAAGCCGCTCCCGCTTCCAGCAGCCGGCGGATCGGGGAAGCAGGACGACTGGCCGAACGAGTCCGAATGCGATCGGGGACTTCAAAGAGTCGTCCCCTGCCAAGCGAACGACACCACGTCTCCCAAATCCCGTACCCGGCACAGCATCGATCTCTTCGAACCACGGCTCGGATCGCCGCATCGCCAGCAGCAACCCGACATAGCCGGATCCGATAGCCCCAATAACGGAGGCGGCCCCGACTAACCACAGGATCTCCGGCCATCTAGCGACCGTCGCCGTCGGGAGCGGCCCCGTAGGACGAGACACCCGGATCACCGCAGCAGCCGGCTCGCCTAGAGTCGCAAGGGGAAGGGCGAGCACACCGGCAAGCGTGACGATCCAAATCAGCCGGCGAAGTCCCGCTCGGCCCGGCATCAACTGGGTTGCCAGACTCGCTAGCAAAATGAGCAAGGCCGATTTCGCCGCCCAATCCACTAGTAGCAGGGTGAGGTCGCTCACCTTCCCTCCTGTCGGGCCTGTTCGATGATGGCCGCCAGACGCTCAAGATCTTCCGCGCTGGTCTTGGATTCCTTACGCTTCAACAGCGTGCTGACGACCAACTCGAGGCGATTATCGAAGAAGTTCTGAAGCACGCTGCTCATCACTTCTTCCGCCATCTCTTCCCTTGGAACCACAGGCTCGTAGATGTAACGAACCCCATCGCTTTCAAATCGGACGAAACCCTTGGTTTCAAGGTTGGTTAGATGGGTTCGGACCGCGGTGTAGGTGGGCGGATCGCTCAGCGCCTCCCGCACATCGGCGGCCGAGCCTTTGCCTAGGCGATACAGAGCATCGAGCACTTGGCGTTCTCTCCGGCTCAGATCCTTCTCCTGGGCGACGTGCTTTTTCATGGGTGCCACGTTTCTGGCACCTTATACTATCGCGAATCCCTCTCGATGGGTGCCAGGTTTCTAGCACCTTTGCATATTCCCAGCATATTTACTGGCCTTCTCGATGCAAGATCGGACTCAGCTTGCGAATCGCTTGGCGGTACTCGCTACCTTGAAGGCCTCCCAACAAGAATCCACGAATGGCCGGGTTGAGCGATCCCGCACGCGCAAACATATGATCGTCATTGAGCATCACGATCGCCCCCCGAGGATACGATGCGGCAAGAGCGATCGACGACCGGTAGTCGACGGTGTGATCTCGAACACCTGATATGACGAGCACCTCGGTAGAGACCCGATGCGGCGCGACAAAGTCATATCTCGGAGTTGCGATCTTGCCTTGACGCAAGAGATCGCTGAGCGGCTTCGCGATATTCCGGCTGTTCTCCAGGTTCGGATAAACCCGCCCAGGCACCAGGTACTTCCCTTCTCCCGACGCCTCATAGAACTCGAAGATCCGCACTCGAATGGGCAGCGCCACATCCTGCTTCATAAAGTCCTGAAGCGAGTCAACTTGATAGTCCTTCGTCGCTTTTGCCAGGGCGGCCTCGTCTCCCTCTGCAAGCTTATGGATGAGCTCGACCCGAGCTTCCTCGATCTTGTCGACCGGAACAAAAAAGTTCTGCCGCTGAAGCGCCTGGATCACTAGCGGCCTTCGATCCGCGAACCGCCGCAACGCCGCTAGACACTCCAGCTGAGATGTCTTGGGGAGTTCCTCCCAGAATCGGTCCGACTTGAATCCCAGGCGCTTCAGCCAGAAAGGCATTACAGCCGCAGGCGTAACCGCCCGGCTGACATGCGCGCCATACTTTTCGAGATACTGGTGGCTCAGGAAGGCACCGCCAGACTGGCCGTAGAGCATGATCTTTCCGCCCGCCCCGACCAACCGCCGACGGACTGTTTCGATATCGCCGACCCACTGAGAAGCTCGAAAGAGCCGATATGCTCTTGCCCAATCGACGGTGCCGTTTTTGGTTTTGCACGCCTTCGCCGCGTCGGGACAATCTCCTCGCCCCACCACGCCCACTACATTGAACCGGGCATCAAACTGTCGCTTCTCAATTCCAGCAACCGCACCCTTCCGGAGATAGAACTGCTGACCGTCGGCAATGACGAACACAGTCGGCTTTCTTCGATCGAAGGGTGCGCCAAGCTCGTAATAGATCCTCGCCGACCCTAGCTTAGGTTGCGAATAGTCCAAGGGAACACGAACCGTATAACCCAGCGGGGCGGCAAACCCAAAGGTGAACAGCACCGGCACAAACGACAAGCCCAAGCTTCGCTTCATGAAGTCATTCTCGCGCGTCGCGGCCGAGCAACGCCCAGTATGTTAGTTGCGAAACTCGCTCTTCAGGACGCCGGCCTCCCACCCAGTACTCGAGGCGAAGTGCCTCTTCAGGTGGGCAGCGTCATAGAACCCGGTCTTTAACGCGGCCGCTTCGATGGTTTCACCCTGCCGGAGCAAGTCCCAAGCACGGCTGACGCGCAGTCGGCGGAGGTGTTCTCCGACCGACAATCCGACACGCCGCCGGTACTCGCGGGCCAGGTGCGTTCTATCGATCGACACCTCAGCCGCAACTGAGCTGAGGGTGTGATCTCCTAGCGGATCCGAACTGATCCGCTCGAAGGCACGCCAAAGCCACTTAGGGATCTGGCGCTCCTCTATCCGCCCCGGATCTAGCCATCCAAGAACTTCGTATGCCAAGCCGTCAAGCACCTGTGGATAAGGATTCGGCAGACTCATCTCTCGCCAGATACGCAGGAGTGTGGGCGTGACCATCCCGATCCCCGGCTCCCTTCGGTCAGAAAGCCATCGCGTGAGGGAGGGGTTTTCGTACCCGTCCGCAAAGCAGATTCCCAGGAGCTTCGGGCTCGTGGTCCCAAGGTCCGCCCGCTGCTCGTCGCCTGCCGGATGATAGTGTAGGTTGCCCGCCGACCGTTCCAGCCCCTCTGAATATCCGCCCGTGCAGACGAACACCAGGGAGTTTCGCGAAGACCGAATTCCGCGAATGCGAGATTCCGCGGGAAGGTCGATCAATTGGAAGCGGAACGCCGACTCCATCGCCAAAGTTTACGATGGAGCCAGCCCTCCAAGTTGCCTACCCCTTGCGCCTCCGTCGAATGGCCAGAACTGCGGGAACGCCCAAAGCTAGGACAGTCGCCGGTTCCGGAACCGCGGTTGTGCCGTGAATCTGCAGAGCCAGATCGGCAAATCCCGACGTACTCCAGCTGGCATCACCCGGCACCTGAGCGGCAAAGTTACGGCTCACGCTCTGTTGACTTGCCTGCCAATAAAATCCGTCTCCTTCGGGATCGAAGTTCTCGGTCCCGACCGACAACCAATAGGTGCCTCGTTGGAGGCTCATCGGCGCGGTGAATACGAAATTGAATTCGTACAGGTTGTTCCCCGCCAGGTCTTGTCCAACGAGAGTCGGGGAAACCGACCCAATGGGAATAGTCGAGCTGAACACCTGTTCGCCCGGAGTTGCGCCTGCGTCGACGAATACCGCAACTGTGAAGTTGGCCATATTGGTCAGATCCGGAAAGAAGGATCCTTCCGACCTTCCCCACCACGTCAAACTCTCCACCTGAGAGGTCTGGCCAAGAACGAAGGCTTCGCTCAATCTCTGGTTGTTGAATTGGCCGGAAACTGCATCGGAAGCGAACGCCAACTCAGGATCAAATGGACCAAGATCGTACAGCAGATCGGCGTGGGCCGACGAAACGAGAGCGCAGCAAGCGCAAGTCAACAAAGCTCCCTTCATAAAACACTCTCCAGGCAGGCCATGGGCCTGCTGTTTTGAGGAGGGCGTCAGGAACGTGCCTGATACACTCTGTCGCATGCGGATCGCTTCCCTTCTCCCAAGCGCCACCGAGATCATTTGTGAGATCGGTCTTCAAGACAGCTTGGTTGGAGTCACCCACGAATGCGACTACCCGCCGTTCGTCAAAGACCTGCCCAAGGTCACCCGCACCCTGATCCCGCACGATGCGTCGAGTGCCGACATCGACGGCTTGGTGCGGGAGAGGCTATCCACCGATCTTGCGTTGTATTCGCTCGACATGCCGGTGCTCGAATCTCTCCAGCCGGATCTCCTCATTACGCAAGCCCTATGCGATGTTTGCGCGGTGGCTGAGAACGAGGTGAAGAACGCCGCCTGCTCCCTGCCCGGTTCGCCTCGTGTTCTGAACCTTGAGCCGATGACGCTTGATGAAGTCTTGGCCACCCTGATCGAAATTGGCGCCGCCACGAACCACGAGGCTCAAGCGATCTCCGCCGTCGAAAGACTTAAGCAACGCCTAAGAAACGTGGAGGAGAGAACGGACGGCATTTCGAAGGCTGATAGGCCTCGGGTTGCCTTCCTCGAGTGGATCGATCCCCTCTTCAACGCCGGGCATTGGAATCCGAGGCTTATCGAGATGGCTGGTGGCACCGACATCCTCGGCAACGCCGGACAGCCTTCGCGGACCACAAGCTGGGATGACTTCCTCGCCGCGGAGCCAGACGTAATTTTCATCTCATGCTGTGGGTTCACCACCGAGCGCACGCTCGAAGAGCTTCCAGCACTCCAATCCCAACCCGGCTGGTCTGAGCTTGCCTGCGTCCAGACCGGCCGCGTCTATGTGACGGATGGCAACGCCTACTTCAGCCGCCCTGGGCCTCGTCTGGTCGACGGGCTCGAGATACTCGCTCACGCGCTGCATCCAAGCGTGCATCCGATTTCCGCAGATCTGTCGCCTGCTCGGCAGCTAAGCCTATCTGGGGCCGATAGCCGGTTTTGATAGGAAAGCAAGGCGGTTTGTTAGATAGATCGCGCAGGCCCCGTTTCAAATCTGAGGCTCAAACCTCAGAGGTGAAACTTTGTCAGATCAAACTCCTGAAATCAGCATTGAAAGAAGTGCTGCCCAACTTGAAACGGCTGCTGCGTTCAAGTCTGAGCTCATTCAGACCATGTTCGGTCCTTCGGCTCAAGCTCTAGGCGAGAGCCCGCTTTCCGCGATCCCCTTAACCAGCATGGTGCAAGGGGTCGGATATGGCGTAAAGCACACATCCGGATCGGCCGTTGATGGTCAACCCGCCATCCGAGTCTACGTGCGAACTAAGCTCACCGAAGCAGAAGTTCCACAAAGCGACCTAGTGCCGAAACTGATCAACGGAGTTCCCACAGACGTGGTTGCAACCGGCGACATCAGAAAGTATGCGGCATGTGGAGATTCTGTCGGCCACTTCAACATCACAGCGGGCACATTAGGGTGCATCGCCACGCTCGTCGGCAACATACAGGATCGGTACATTCTCTCGAACAATCACGTCCTCGCGGACGAGAATCGCGCTGCGATCGGCGATGCCATCTATGCGCCAGGCCCGTACGATGGAGGTCTGCCCATCAACACCATTGCAGATCTCAGCGATTTTCAGGCAATTGATTTCGCTGGTCATCCTAATTACGTCGACGCTGCAATAGCAAAGCTAATCGACCCGTTATCTGTGCCCCCACTCATTCCGAACATAGGTCGCGTAGCAAATCCGCCAGCATCCGTCGTGTTGTACCAATCCGTTCGTAAGAAAGGAAGGACCACCCGACACACGGTGGGCATCGTGACCGATCTCAGCGCCTCGATTCGGGTCGGATACGATTCCGGTGTCGCAATGTTTGAGGATCAAATTGGCATCACGGGCGCGGGAGGCGACTTCAGCGCCGGCGGGGATTCAGGCTCATTGATTGTGGATGCGATCACATTACGGCCCATCGGCCTGCTCTTTGCCGGCGGAGGAGGCTTGACATTCGCGAACCCAATCGACAAGGTTCTCGCTCGATTCGACGCTACCATTTGGTAGGAGGACAAACATGGCCATTTCCCAAGAAACACTGAAGGCTGCGCTGACTGAGGCGAAGAGAGTTCTACTTCCGCTACCGGGAGTTCAGGGAGTTGGTCTTGGAGACGACGTCATACGTGTCTACATTCTTAATGCCGACGCCCGCGAGCAACTCCCAGCGGAGCTCCTGGGAGTTCCGGTTGAGCCAGTCACTACCGGCGATATTCGGATGCGCTAACAGGAGAACCGGACGAGGTCCAAAACAAAAAAGCCCCACCGAAGTGGGGCTTTCTAAAGGTTATCTATCCGGGCAACGCGCTTATCTCCCAAAACCCTGCGGTCTAAGTACTTCCGCCGCTGAAGAGCTTAACTGCCGTGTTCGGGATGGGAACGGGTGTTTCCTCTTCGCTATGGCCACCCGAATAGAAATCGGGGCACTCACGTTAGAGTGCTTAGAAAGTTGCACATGAAGAAGTAGTAAACAATCTCTATCGAACACTCGATAAAGCCTAGGTAATTAAGCCCTCGGCCACTTAGTATCGCTCACCTTAACACATTACTGCGCTTACAGACGCGACCTATCAATCTCCTAGTCTTGGAGGGGCCTTACTCGTTTGATGGGAAATCTAATCTTGAGGTGTGCTTGGCGCTTAGATGCTTTCAGCGCTTATCACTGCCCGACGTGGCTACCCAGCGTATGCTCCTGGCGGAACAACTGGTACACCAGAGGTCAGTTCATTCCGGTCCTCTCGTACTAAGAACGACTCCTCTCAAATTTCCTGCGTGCGTAGTGGATAGGGACCGAACTGGCTCACGCCGTTCTGAACCCAGCTCGCGTGCCGCTTTAATCCGTGAACTCCGGAACCCTTGGGACCGTGTACAGCCCCAGGATGCGACGAGCCGACATCGAGGTGCCAAACCATGCCGTCGCTGTGAGCGCTCGGGCAAGATCAGCCTGTTATCCCCGGGGTAGCTTATATCCGATGAACCCTGACGTGCCCACGCACAATCAGAGGGTCACTTAGCTCGACTTTCGTCCCTGCTCGACCTGTGTGTCTCGCAGTCAATCGCACTGTATACCTATACGCTCAACGGCTGATTTCCAACCAGCCTGAGTGCAACTTTAGGCGCCTCCGTTACCTTTTCGGAGGCGACCGCCCCAGTCAAACTACCCGCCAGTCATTGTCTTGTAACCCGATCAGGGCCACAGTTAGTGAACCAGATGCAGAAGGGTGGTGTTCCATTGGTGCCGAAGCTCCCACCTACGCTCTACATCTACATCCAATTCACAATGACAGGGTGTAGTAAAGCTCCACGGGGTCTTTCCGTCCTACTACGCATAGCCCGCATCTTCACGGGCGCTACAATTTCACCGAGCTTCTCGTTGAGACAGTTCCCAAGTCGTTACGCCTTTCATGCGGGTCGGTATTTAGCCGACAAGGAATTTCGCTACCTTAGGACCGTTAGAGTTACGGCCGCCATTCACCAGGGCTTCAATTCAATGCTTCAGATTGCTCCTGACATCTCCTATTAACCTACTGGCATTGGGCAGGCGTCAGCCCCTATACTTCGGTTTTCACCTTAGCAGAGACCTGTGTTTTTGGTAAACAGTCGCCTGGGATGCTTCGCTGCGGCCCCTTGCGGGGCGCCCCTTATCGCGAACTTACGGGGCCCATTTGCCTAGTTCCTTAACGAGAGTTCTCTCGAACGCCTTAGTCTCCTCGACTCACCTACCTGTGTCGGTTTGCAGTACGGTCAGCTTTCAAGTTATGCTGTGGAGCTTTTCTCGGCCCCCCTCAATCTGACTTCGTTCACCCCGAAGGGCTCCCTTCGCCGGCTTTAACCTTTCCGCCACTCTCTCAAGTGGCCCAGTCTCGGCCTAGCCCGCAACAACCAACGGTGCGGGATCAGATATCGAGAAGCGTCCCTCCATTGCCTTTCAGCTGGGTCCGGAATTTCGACCGGATGTCCATCGGCTACGCCTTCTGGCCTTGCCTTAGGGACCGCCTAACCTCCGTCTGACGAACATAGCCGGAGAAACCTTAGGTTTTCGGCGGACAGGATTCTCACCTGTCTTATCGCTACTTATGCCTGCATTCTCACTCGTGTGCGCTCCACCTGTACTTACGCTCAAGCTTCACTGCTGCACACGACGCTCCCCTACCGATCGTATAAATACGATCCCGAAGCTTCGGGAGTGTGCTTTAGCCCCCTTACATTTTCCGCGCAAGATCACATTCGGCCAGTAAGCTGTTACGCACTTTTTAAAGGGTGGCTGCTTCCAAGCCAACCTCCTGGCTGTTTACGCGATCTCACATCGTTTCACACTTAGCACACGTTTAGGGCCCTTAGCTGTCGATCTGGACTATTTTCCTTTTGACGATGGATCTTATCACTCACCGTCTCACTGCCACGCTAATTCAATGGTATTCGGAGTTTGGTTGGGTTCGGTAAGCGGGTAAGCCCCCTAGCCCATTCAGTGCTCTACCCCCAAAGAACAACACGTGACGCTGCACCCAAATGCATTTCGGGGAGAACCAGCTATCTCTGCGTTCGATTGGCATTTCACCGGACTTACCACAGCTCATCCCGAGACTTTTCAACGTCAATGAGTTCGGCCCTCCATGGTGTGTTACCACCACTTCAGCCTGGCCATGGCAAGATCACGCAGTTTCGGGTCTACTAGCACTGACTTGACGCCTTATTCAGACTCGGTTTCCCTCCGGCTCCGCGTCTTAAACGCTTAACCTTGCCAATACTAGTAACTCGCAGGCTCATTCTGCAAAAGGCACGCTATCACACTTGACCGGATTGCTCCGGACATGGTGCTCTAACTGTTTGTGGGTTGTGCGATTTCAGGTTCTATTTCACTCCCCTAACCGGGGTTCTTTTCACCTTTCCCTCACGGTACTGGATGCACTATCGGTGACAAGTTGTATTTAGCCTTACGCAGTGGTCTGCGCAGATTCACACGGGGTTCCACGTGCTCCGTGCTACTCAGGTACCACTTGAATTCGATTGGGTTTTAACATACGGGGCTGTCACCCTCTATGGCGGTTCGTTCCAGAACTCTTCGGTTAACTTACTCGGTCTTCTTTTCTACCTCTTCAAATAGAACCGCGAAGGCTCTATTTGAAGGAGGTAGTAGTGGCCCTACAACCCCAGCCGGCAAGCCGACTGGTTTGGGCTCTTCCGCGTTCGCTCGCCGCTACTTGCAGAATCTCTTCGATTTCTTTTCCTCTGGTTACTTAGATGTTTCAGTTCACCAGGTTCCCTCCTCACAGACTATGTATTCATCTGTGGGTCACCAGACATTACTCTGATGGGGTTTCCCCATTCGGACACACTTGGATCAACGCTTCTGTGCAGCTCCCCAAGCCGTTTCGTCGCTTTCACGTCCTTCATCGGCAACTTGTCCCTAGGCATTCGTCGCACACCCTCTTAAGCTTATTTTGACCTTGGCTTTATCGAGTGTTCGATAGAAATTGCTTCTACTTCTTCGCTATGCAACTTTCAAAGAACTCTTTCGCTGGCCGCGTCGCTTTCGTTCAGCGGCAAGAGGAGATGATACCAGCGCGACCCTCCTATGTCAACCCTTGCGGGTCAAATTTGAGAAGTTGCTGGGATTGGCTCTCTTTGGAAGGCCGTTTCGCCCGATCCCGGACGAACCTGCTCCCAATTCCACGCCGCACGCCTCGATGTCGTTGCGTTCGGCAAGACCATTTATCTTCGGGTGCCACCAACCCACTCCTCAGTCGAAGGCCACGTTTCTAGTATCGTCCCCCATCTCTTAAGTAGGCGCGTCGCGCTCGTACCGCATGCATTTGGAGGCCGAAGGCCTGTAGTCGCAGGTTTTACACCTGCGCGCCCGAAGGGCGCTTTAGGCCAAGGCTCACTCGACCCCGGTGTCGGAAAACCCTTGTTACACTGGACTCACAGATGCAGCCCCCCAAGAAGAATCAGTGGAAGGAATACGCGGGCTACCTCTGGGTCGGCTACATCATCGCCGTGATCATGGGCATCCTCTTTCGGGGTCCCAACACGTGGCTCCAGACTGCCGGATTGGCCCTAGCATCAGGCTTCCTCTTCGGAACCTTATTCTTCGCCGTCAACTACTTCTTCCCTCGCGCCAAGTTCCGCTCCTTTTGGTTAACCTGCGCTGTACGGAGCCTTATCGTCGTGACCGTCCTCCTGGTTGGCATGAGCTTCATCGTGCCCTTTGCCATCGCCATGCACAGAGAATCGACGGTCTTCGATAAAGGAGTTTGGACCGACTACCTCTCCCTTCTCATCACGCGAATCCCGATGTGGCTGACCTTCGGCCTTGGGCTCTCTTTTCTGCTCACCTCGTTCTTCCAGATCGACCGCAAACTAGGGCCCGGCGTCATGCTCAAGTGGCTCACTGGCAGATACCATCAGCCCAGAGAGGAAGAGCGGATCTTCATGTTCCTTGATCTCAAGAACTCAACGACTCTCGCAGAAAAGCTCGGCAACCTTCGCTTCAGCCGGCTTTGCCAGGAGTTCTTTCACGATCTCAGCCTCCCGGTCGAAGGCACCAAAGGCGAAGTCAGCCACTACATTGGCGACGAGGCAGTCCTTTGCTGGAAACCAAAGAATGGTTTGGAAAAGGCCAATTGCCTCCTTTGCTTCTTCTACATGCAGGGCGCGATCGAGAAGCGGCGCGATTACTATCTAAGAGAATTCGGCATCGTGCCCGAGTTCAAAGCCGGCGTTCACTTGGGCTTGGTCGTCGCCGCCGAAGTTGGCGATATCAAGAGCGAGATCGTCTATCACGGCGACGTCCTGAACACTACAGCCAGGATCACCGGCCTTTGCAGTCAGTTCGAAACCGATCTCCTCATTTCCGGCGACCTCCTCCGCAGCCTCGATCTCCCGCGGGAGTTCGTTTCGGAGTCAAAAGGTCCGCAACTACTTAAAGGCAAGGAGCACGAGGTAGAAGTTGTCGCGATCCGCATCCGCGAAGAGTCCTCACCTACCCCTGCAGTAAAGCGCCAAGAAGTCGGAACCACCCCGCCGGGCAAACTTTAGGGAAGCCCCCTCTCCCCTGTGGTTCGTCAGGGGAGAGGGGGTTGGGGGTGAGGGGCCAGTCGGCAAAGAGTCAGGCTAGTCTTCAGTCCGCCAGTAACCCCAGAGGTTCTTCTCTTCCCACTCCTCGGGAGTCTCCTGACCGTTAAGTCGGAGCCCCAACATGATCAAACCCGCATGCCAACCCTCGTGCCAGATCATGTGTTGTAGAAAGAAGACCGGATGGTCGTACGGCCCCATAGGAACGATCCCCTTCTCGATGGCTTCCGCAAATGCCCTCTTCACGGCCTCATCGCTGAGTGCAAGCTGGGCCCTAATCTTCTCCAGATCCTCGATCGCGTGCCACGATCCATCCTTCGGATAATAGAGATCTTCCAGCCCCGCTCCCCAATCAGGAGAGGCCTGATCCAACCAACCCTTCCGGACCTGGTGAATGTGGGCAAGCTGCTCGAAGAGAGGCATTCCGTCAGGCGAAGGTAAAAAGCTCCGAGTCTCCTCGGTCACCAAGCCCGAGAGGTTGCGAATGATCTCAGCCTGGCGGTCCCAAGACTCAAGCAAATGCGGCAAAAGAGCGTCCATGCCCTAAAGCATAGACGCTCTTCTGTGTAATCAAGCAGACATTTTTCTGCTTTTCATCGAGGTATAGGTCAGGAACGCCCCAACGCCCCAACGCCCCAACGCCCCAACGCCCCAACGCCCCAACGCCCCAACGCCGAGAAAGGCTAATCCTTCAATCCTTTCCCAGTCACATATGCGCGATGATGTTGTCGCCAAACTCCGAGCACTTGATCTCGGTTGCGCCCTCGCGTAGACGAGCGAAATCGTACGTCACACGGCCCGAGCCGATCGCACCCTCGACACCCTTGATGATCATATCCGCGACTTCGGTCCAGCCCATATACCGGAACATCATCTCGCCGCTCAAGATCACGCTGGAGGGGTTGACCACGTCCTTGCCCGCGTACTTCGGAGCTGTTCCGTGGGTCGCCTCGAAGATCGCGTGGCCGGTGATGTAGTTGATGTTCGCGCCGGGAGCAATGCCAATGCCGCCAACCTGAGCCGCCAGAGCGTCGCTCAGATAGTCGCCGTTGAGGTTCAGAGTCGCGATGACGTCGAAGTCCTTCGGACGGGTCAAGACCTGCTGAAGCGTGATGTCTGCGATCGCGTCCTTGATGACGATTCCCGCACCCGGCTTCCCTTCCGGTATCCGGCACCAGGGTCCTCCGTCGAATTCCTCCGCGCCAAAGGCGCTCTTGGCCAGCATGTAGCCCCAGTCCCGGAACGAGCCCTCAGTGAACTTCATGATGTTCCCCTTGTGAACAAGGGTCACACTCTTGCGGCCGGTGTCGATCGCATGCTGGATCGCCGCATAGATTAGGCGCTGAGACCCTTCCATGCTGACCGGCTTGATACCGATCCCAACCATAACCTCGCCCTTCCCGCTCTGACCCGAGGCGTCCATGAATTCCTGAGCCTTCTCCGCGGTGCCGAAGCGGATCTTGTCGAACATCTTAGGGAACGTTGCTTGAAGAAACTCGAGCATCTTCGCCGATTCGTCGGTCCCGCCGGCGAACTCGATCCCCGCATAGATGTCCTCCGTGTTCTCTCGGAAGATCACCATGTCGACCGCGCCTGGGTCCTTCACCGGCGAGGGTACGCCCTCGAACCACCGGACCGGCCTCAAGCACACATAAAGATCGAGGATCTGCCGCAAGGCAACGTTGAGCGATCGGATTCCTCCACCGACAGGGGTCGTCAGTGGCCCCTTGATGCCGATCAGGTACTCCCGGAAAGCATCCAGAGTTTCGTCGGGCAGCCAGCTTCCAGTCTCATTAAAAGCCTTCTCACCCGCCAAAACCTCCTTCCACTCCACCTTGCGAGAGCCACCGTAGGCTTTCTCAACGGCGGCATCGAAAACGCGCACACTCGAACGCCAGATGTCCGGCCCGGTACCGTCGCCTTCGATGAAAGGAAGAATGGGATTTTCAGGGACGTTCAAGCCCTGGGAAGTCATTGTAATGGGGGATGCCATGCCGTGAGGGAGAATACCTTTGAGATTTGAGAGATTGAACCGAACGGCGCGCCAGCGCCGCTAGATGCGAAGTATCTGTAGTCACAACCTTTACGGTTGCTTGCCCAAGGGGAGCAGCGCTTTACGACGGTCACGGCCCCCAAACGCCCTAAGGCCCAACGCCCTCCGCAATGCGCCTTATAATCCAGATAGATGGAAGCGATCCGCTACAAACCGGGCGAAGCGATCCGCTGGCTGGAGACCGGCGCGGAGGCCAACCGAAAGTCCGCCAAACAAAAAGGCCGCGAGATATTCGGCACCGACCTCCCTCCAACCGTCAAATTCGGCGCCGGCGTCGGAGCCCTCATCGACCTGGGCCGAGGTGCATGGGCGGACGTGGTTCACAAACAGGCCGAGGCGAGCGAATACGTTCTCCAAGACGACCGATTCGACGTCGTCTCCGGCAATTCCATAAAGACGGTTCCCTATTCCGAGGTTAAGAAGATCGCGATCAAAGGCGAGCGGGCTACCATCACCCTCCAGCGCGGGTCGATGCTCCAGATCAAGCCCTACGCCCACATCACGGCAGGCCGGCTCAAGGTGCCGGTCGGTTGGATGCGCAATGGGATGGAAGTGCCGTACGATCTGCTGATCGACGAGCTTTCAGCGCGGTGCGGAGTGGAGGTTGAGGCCGCTTAGCTATTGATCATCATCAATGGTGTTTCCTATGGTGATGATCAATAGCGTAGGTTCAAACCGCGACAAATAGAACGATCGTTCTAATATTCGAACAAGTGTTCTAAAACCGCCATGATCGTAACGGCGTGGGGGTGGGAAACATCTAAGAGGCATGCTGCTGGCTTGCTCGATAGCACTGGCTTTGCTTTGGCCAATTCAGAAACCGCTCCCGGCTGACCTCATCAATGCGGTGCGTTCGAATGACGCCACGGTGGTGGCTCGCCTTTTGAGCCGGGGGGCGAATCCCAGTTCTCGCGAGACTCTTCAGACGAAGCCCAGCGTCTCCGAACGGATTGCCGGCGGCACTCCTTATCCGGGCGATACCGCGCTGATCATCGCGATCGAAAATCGTTCAGAAGCGATCGCAAAGCTGCTGATCGACAAGGGGGCCGATGTCAACGGGAAAGGTCTTAGCGGTTTCACACCCCTGATCTCGGCGGCGCAAAACCTCGCCATTACCAAGCTGCTGCTCGAAAAAGGCGCCAAGGTCGACTTGCCCAACGACTACGGGGACACGGCTCTCGTCTTCGCAGCCAACACGGGACAAAATGAAATCGTCACCCTTCTCGTCAGGCATGGGGCAAAGCTCAATGGAGGGACCGGGTGGACGCCTCTTATGCAGGCATCCTACAACGGATATGAAGACACGGTTCGCCTCTTGATCAAGCTCGGAGCTAATCCCAACTTCTACCGTTCGCCTTACATGTCGCCTCTGGAATGCGCCAAAGCTCAGGGAAACAACGAGATTGCCGGAATTCTTCGGAAAGCCGGCGCAAAGACAGATCCAGCTGCCGCGAAACAACGGGAACGTGCGCGCACCGCACTGTTAGCTGAAATGGACCGCCGAGCGAAGCAGCTAGCAAAGGAGCTTGAGGCGACAGAGTCGGAAAAGGCTAAAGAGGTCAAACCGGAAGATGGATTGGTCTTCGAAGCGATGCTCAATTACCTTCTAACTCACAAGGGTGATGAATCGGGTTTTTTCGGCGAAAAGCCAAAGTTCTATCTCATTGCCAAGTCATGCAGAGTGACCGAATCCACTGAATCCCAGATGAACCACAGACTGAGCACAGCGCAAGCGAATGACCTGACGCTCGAAATGCGCAAGCAATGGATCAAGCGGAATGTCGCGGAACGCTCTCTCAAGTCTCTTGTATTCACAAACCCCGCGATCGAACTGCTCGAAGATTCATATAGCTTTCTTGATCCTTTAGCAAGGTCAGCAAGAGGCTGGATCAGGCCCAGCCTGCCCGGGTATTCGTCCGATGGATCAAAGGCATTCATTCGCGGCTCGATCGGACCGAGCGCGCATGGAGGAGCTGTGACGATTTACCTGGAGAAGTCGGATGGGGTCTGGCGAGTGAAGTGGACGGAATTCAGCTATTACGCGTGACCGGCCGTCCCAAACAAGGCGTCGGCAGCCATAACGCTCGTCGTCTCGCCGTTCACCGCGCACATGAGTTGACCTTCCGGGCCGATCCCGAGAGCGATTGCCTCTTCCCCACTCGGTGTGCGGTAACGCTTGCCCGGCGTGTGATCGAAGAGGTTCCAAACCGGCGACAACTCCGCCCAAGTTGACGGCTCGGGAAGGTTCGGAAAACGGCTGACGATGCTATCGGCAATTGACCGAGCATCGTATGAACCACCGCGGTCCAAGGCCATGCTGGTCGCGAAGTCCGAGATCTCCAAGGGCAGCTTTTTCTGGTTCAGATTAATCCCAATCCCGACCACCGCGATTCGCCTGCCCTGATCATCGGTCGCCATTTCAGTCAGGATTCCTCCCAGCTTAAGCGCTCCTGACACGAGATCGTTGGGCCAGGCCAGTTCGCAATGCAGTACGGCCGCGCAGGCAACGGCGGCGGTCATCCCAATCAGATATGGCCTCGGATGATCAGGATAGTCGGAGAAGACCAAAGACATGGTTAAGGAATCCCCAGGCGTGCTATGCCACTCCCGGCCGAAACGCCCACGACCCATCGTCTGATTTCGAGCGAAGAACGCTCCTCCTTGGCCCTCCTTCACGGCATTGATGCCTAGATCCTGGGTGGAGAGAACCTCGTCCATCTCGTGCCACGGACCCGAGAACTTCATCGAACCTCCATATGGAGAGCCAGTGCGGGGGCCGAATGGGTGATCTGGCCGACGGAGATCAGATCTACACCGGTTTGGGCTACTCCCCGGACGGTGTCGAGAGAGATCCCGCCGCTTGCCTCCAGGAGGACGCGGCCCTTGAACTTCTTCACGATCTCCCGCATCAGGAAGGGGTCCATGTTGTCGAGCATCACGACATCGGCGCGCGCCGCAACCGCCTCGTCGACCTGCTCCATTGACTCGCATTCGACTTCGATCTTGGTCATGTGAGAGGCATAGCGGCGAACCGCCTCGACTGCTTTTGTGATCGAGCCAAGAGCGGCGATGTGGTTGTCCTTGATCATCGCCCCGTCGTAGAGCCCCATCCGATGGTTGAACCCGCCCCCGCATCGCACGGCGTACTTATCGAGTTGCCGCAGGCCTGGGATCGTCTTGCGTGTGTCCACGATGCGCGCTCCCGTTCCCTCGACCTTGTCGACGAAGCTGCGGGTCAACGTGGCTACCCCGCTCAGATGCATCAGGAAATTAAGAGCGGTGCGCTCCGCAGTGAGAGCTCGCCGGGCGGGCAGGACGCCGGAACAAATCGAATCTCCGCGCCGAACCGACTCGCCATCGTTTCGGAGAACTTGAACGTCGCACCGGTCGGGATCCGCTCCGAAGGGGGCCATCAAGTATTCGGCGATTCCTACCCCGCAGACAACGCCGTCTGCCTGAGCCTCGATGTACCAATCGACCAACAATTCGGGGTCCAAACAGCCGCTGGTGACATCTCCAAGGCCCGCGTCCTCATTGATCGCTTCTTCGACCACGTCGAGCCAATTCGCCGGCTCGGGCTGCATCCATACGCTCACGCGATGGGTTTACCCGCACGCGGTGTTACGGTGTTGGAGCGTTGCGGTGTTCCTCCAAGCCCGCCAGCATGCCGCCGTGTTAAAGAGCGATGCACCTCTCCCAATCCTACATCACTCACCCACTCACCGACTCAACCCGTCATCTTCAATCCTCCAATCAAATGGGTGTACTCTGATCGTACAAACCAATATGCCGAACCTTCCTCTTGCCTACGCTTGGTCGCCGATGTACCTGATCATCATCCTGGTCGTGGTCATTCTCCTGTTCGGCGGAACGAAGATTCCCGAGCTGATGCGCGGAATGGGCAAGGGCATGGGCGAATTCAAGAAGGGCCTCGAGGAAGGAAAAACCCCAGACGAGAGCGACGATGTGGCGAAGCGCCGCAAAGCCCTCGAAGCCAAGAAGCGAGAGCTCGAGGCTGAGGAAGAAGAGCTCAAGCGCTTACAATGAAGTCGGACTAGTTACCGTCCGGTTTGATCGGCTTACCATGCCGCTTTAGCTTAAGCTTGAAATACTTCTGGAGGGACTCCCACTCCTCAGTCGATATGAACTTCGCATGCCCGTCCGTGAAGGCGACCAAACGCTTCCCGTCCGGCCAAACCTCGTTGTCGTAGAGCATTGGTGTATTCGCAGGCTCAGGCACATCGGTCATGGAAACCCCAGCAAGGGACATGTTGAACCGAAAAGGCCCCGAAGCCTTGGGATGAGTCGACATCCAAATCGAGTTGTCTCGGGCATAAGGCGCAGTGACTTTCACCAAGGTCTTGCTCGTTTGCACGTAAGGCATCACATCGTCGTAATCCGCCGAATACATGATCATGCTTAACGCGGCTTGCTTGATGTTGCTGAGCGCGGCGGTGCGCGCGGAGGCTCCAACAACAGCCTCGCCGGTACCTGAGAGTTTCTGAAGGATCTCGAGATACTTCTCCTTGTTGAGCTCGGGATAAGGCTCGATCGAACCGATCTGATCCGTCTTCATAAGCTTCAGCTTGAGCCGAAGGCTGGGAAGTGGTTTCCCGCTGGCGAATTCTTGAAGTGCAGCCAAAGATGGCTCCAGGATGTACGTCGCCAGGAACTCCTGGCCGAAGACCTTGACGAGCTCGTTCTTGGTCCAAGCCACGGGCAGGATCTCAAGCAGCATCGACAAGCGATCATCCCTGGACGCCGAGCTCAGCCCAATCGCGCCGAGCTGGAAGTACGTGCCCGAATAATAGTCTCCGAGTACCCCACTGCTCTGCTCCTTGAGCTTCAACGGCCGGAAGTCCGCTGACATTTCCGCGGCCTCAATCGTTACGGGAAGGCCGGTGCCGAGAAAGGTTTCCACCTGCTGAGCCACGGATAGGCAAGCAAGCGTCAAAACGGCGAGAACAGAGATTATTCGAGGATGCATCCACGCGCATTATGGCCCTATTCGCGCGGGAGCAAGGGCCCGCCGGCCCTCGTCCAATATCCATGAAATCCCGGAGCACCGATTCCACGGTGCCGCTCTTCATCTTCGCGACCGGGATCGAGAACAGCTACCCCACCGTCGGCCCTCAAAAGCGCCGCGTCGACGAAATGGAAAAATGCGGCCACTACAGCCGCTGGCGCGAAGACTTCGAACTCCTGGACACCCTCGGCATCCGCTTTCTAAGATACGGCCCACCTATCCACAAGACCTGGCTCGGAGACTGCCGCTATGACTGGAGCTTTTGCGACGAGACTTACGGCGAGCTGAAAAGACGCAACGTCGTCCCCATCACCGACCTGTGCCACTTCGGTGTCCCGGACTGGATCGGCGATTTCCAAAATCCCGACTTCCCTGCCCTCTTCGCTCGATACGCCCACGATTTCGCCGCCCGCTATCCATGGGTTCAGCTCTACACGCCGATTAACGAGATGTTCGTTTGCGCCACGTTCTCAGCCTATTACGGCTGGTGGAACGAGCAGCTCTCCGGAGATCGCCCGTTCGTGACCGCGCTCAAACACATCGTCAAAGCGAACGTGCTCGCGATGGAGGCGATCATCGATGTCTGCCCGAACGTGCTCTTCGTCCAGAGTGAATCCACGGAGTACTTCCATGCTGCGAACCCGCGGGCCATCAAGCCCGCCGAGATCATGAACTCGCGGCGCTTCCTCGCCCTCGATCTCAACTACGGCCGCCGCGTGGATTCCGAAATGTATGAGTTCCTCCGGGATAACGGCATGACCCGGGACGAGTACCACTTCTTCTTCGGACGCAAGCTTCGCCACTACTCGATCATGGGAAACGACTATTACGTCACCAATGAGCACCGCGTGGAAGAAAGCGGGAGCACCCAGCCTGCGGGAGAGATCTTCGGCTACGGCGTCATCACTCGCCAGTATTACGACCGCTACCAGCTGCCGGTCATGCATACCGAAACAAACTTTTCCGAAGGCCCCAAGGGCCACGAGGCGACCTTTTGGCTTAGAAAGGAATGGGCCAACGTTCTCCGCCTTCGGAACGACGGCATCCCGATCGTCGGATTCACGTGGTATTCGCTCACCGACCAAGTGGACTGGGACACCGCTCTCAGAGAGGACAACAGCAACGTGAACGCAGTCGGCCTCTTCGATCTCGACCGCAACATACGCCCCGTCGGTCGTGCTTACAAGGAACTCATCGACGACTGGCATGATGTCCTCCCGACCCAGAGCGTCTGCCTCCGCATCCCCATCGTTATGCCTGACGACCATGACGGCAAGTGGGCCAAGAAACCTGCCGTGCCGGCTCAGGCAAAGAGCGAATTGTGAGACGATTCGAAGGAAAGGTCGCCATCGTTACCGGAGGAAACCGTGGCATTGGCCTCGCCACTGCCCAACGTCTGGGCTCCGAGGGCGCGTGTATCGTCCTCGCCGACCTGCAAGAGTCTCCAGAAGCGGTTGAGGCAGTATCCAAGGCCGGCGCACCATCGGCAATTTCCATCGCGTGCAACGTAGCAGAGGAGCAAGATGTCTCCAAGGTCGTTCAGACAACCCTGGACCGCTTTGAAAGGTGGGATGTCCTGGTCAACAACGCGGGCATCATGGTCTTCAAGCCCCTTGAAGACCACACCTCGGACGACTGGCTGCGCATCCTCCACGTGGATCTGCTCGGAGCCTTCTTCTTCATCCGCGAGGCTTTCCGATCCATGAATCCAGGCGGCGCGATCGTGAACGTCTCCAGCATCCACGCCGAGGAAACGACGCCGCTCGTGGCAAGCTACGCCGCTGCCAAAGCAGCTCTCGTTTCCCTCACGCGGTCGGCCGCCATTGAAGGCGGAGCCAAGGGGATTAGAGTCAACGCCGTACTTCCCGGAGCAATCGACACCCCGATGCTTTGGGAAAACCCAAACATTCGATCCGGAGTTGAACGAGTTGATCCCGCGCAAGTGGGAAAGCCAGAGGAAGTCGCTGCGGCAATCGCCTTCCTAGCGTCGGCTGACGCATCTTTCATCAAAGGAGTCTCCCTCCGGGTGGATGGCGGAAGACTAGATCACTTATAGGCCGGACAAACAAAAAGAGCCGCCACAGGGCGACTCTTAAAAATTTGGAGCGGGAGACGAGATTCGAACCCGCGACCTTCTCGTTGGCAACGAGAAGCTCTACCACTGAGCTACTCCCGCGCAGGCAGCAATAGTTATACCCGCTCACAGACCGAGAATCTAGTGGGGCATAATTTTGAGCGTGCAAGATCCTGCCAGTTTTCTTCCCGAGCTCGAGCGAATCGTCCGGGAAGCTGGGGCAATTGCGGTAAGCCTCCAGGTAGGCACAGGACATGTCGTCAAACCAGATGGCACCATCGTGACGCCTGCCGATGAGCAGGTTGAAATCTTCCTTCGAGCCGAACTCGCGAAGCTCATCCCGAACGTAGGCGTATACGGCGAGGAACTCGCCTCAACCCAAGAAGAGGAAAATGGGCTGTGGTGCCTCGATCCCATCGACGGCACGTCGAATTTCGCCTTCGGTTCACCGCTCTGGGGCGTAAGCGTCGGCCTGATTCGAGGCGAAGACGCCTTACTCGGCCTCGTCTACCTGCCATCCCTGAACGAGATGTACATGGCCGCAAAGGGCCACGGGGCGACCCTCAATGGAAAGCCCATCCCACCAATCCCCCCCGGCATCGTCCTTCCTCAACACCTGATGAGCTATCCGGACCGCATCATGCGCATGTACAACCCGAAGCAGATTCCGGGCAAAATGCGCCACACCGGCGCGTTTGTCATCGATGCGATGTTCACCTGCGTGCAGCGGTTCCGAGCCCTTCTGGGCGTTCGCGAAAAGCTCTACGACGTTGCCGCATCTCTTTGCATCGCAGGCGAGGTGGACGCAGAGATCCGTTATGCGGACGGCGCTCCCCTCCTGCTCGAACCCCTCAAGAATCCGAACTCGAAACTTGAGCGTGGCTGGGTGATCTTGCCGAAAGAGTCCGGCATCCTCCTCGACTAGCGCCAGTCCCCGCGAATTGTGTCCGCCTCTTTGGGTAGTTCGGCTACCAGCCGCTTAAGAGCCTGATCCTGCCGCAATTCCACAACCGCGTGAGCCAGGTACACGCCGGGAAACAGGGCAAGGGCGACGGCCAGGGCGGAACCAGGGCGATCCCCCCTCCGCGGAAGAAACAAGACAGCCGCCGCAATGAATGTTGCTCCGACACCCAAGTAGGTGTATCTATCGGGCGTATCCGCAGGCGGACCGCCGACCGTCGACATGAACCCAGGTCGAGCAAAGAAATCCGCATAAAGGACGACCACGACGCCGATCACGGCTACGAGCGTCCAGATCACCCACAGAACGGGAGCCTCCCTGATCTCTTTATTGCGGAAGAGCCACATCTTGAGCCTTGACCATCCTCTCGCCAACCAAACCACAGGTACGGCCAACACCATCCCCACCAGAGGAAACAGCGAGTAAACCGATAGGCGGCCAACGTTTTCGATGAAGCTTGAGAACTCAGTGCTGGTCGAATGATTCAGGTAGCGGTCGAAGTCAACCTGCCTAAAGTCTTTGAGCATCCCGCTGACTTCTTCGCTTCCAAGTTCCCCATCCATCTTGACCGCCGCGTCGGTCATCGCGGCTTCATAATCTTCACGTTGTTTTGGCTTGGAACTCCGGGTTGTCTGTGTGTTCGTCAAGCAGCGTTCGAATACGGACTTCATCACGAGCACCGTGATCCCGACTTGGGCTCGCCCGGCAATCCGATGGCTGAGCCTCATTGCCGCAAGCTGCGCTTCCTTGTCAGGTGCCTGCCCCCCGTTCCGTTGAATGTACGGAACCCGTGTCAGCCAGATGAATTGGGGGTAGCTCACCCCGGCTTCCGCCGCCACTTGCATACCGGCTCCACGGTAGCCGCAAGATCTCACAGCAGCCTGATAGGCCAGTCCACCTTCTTCGTTCGTGTAGTCACGGAATTCCGGCAAGCTGCTAGCAAGCTTGAGTTGCCTTCTCGATTCCGCAGTCTTGCCCTGCGACAACAGGAGCACCGATCTCATCAACGGGAAGAAGCAGTTTTTGGGATCTAGTCTTGCGCCATTCTGGATCGCTTCCTGAACTATGGCCTCGCGTGCTTTACGCGTCTCCAATACGGCGGCCGTCGGCTTGAGATTGGCTTGAGGCTCGTCGGGCGCGTAAATCGGCATTTTGCAGCCCATCCGAATGAGATGAGCCCATGCTGACGCGTCGTCTGGATTCTGCCGGCAATAAGCAGTCAGGTATTGCAGCTTCAGCTCTTCGGAATTCGGGTTGGCGAGGACCTCTTCTAGGAGCACGGCCCGCGCCTTCGCGTTTTCCGGAGTGTCCGGCCATTTTCGTGGGTCCAAGCATCCGTAGAAAGAACCTGTGTCCTCGCGAATGGAGGCTAGATCGTTGATGAGGATCCAGCGAGTCTGCGGCAGCAGAGCGATAGCCAACAGAATTCCGAGTCCCGCGAATGCCGCAATCTTTAAACGAGCCATCTTCGGCCTCCTTGGGTTCTGCGGTGTGGCGGCAAGGCGTCAATTTGCAGGCCGGCCATTCGAACTTGATGCTCTGTGAGGCCAGGGTTTGGACCCGCGCCGCTGTTTCCGAGATTCAAGCAAATCGATACGGCCACGACGACTGCCGCGGCACCTGCGGCGATTCCTCCAGCAGCTTCCCACCAGTGGATCGCTCTCCGGTTAACCAGCGTGGGAATTGGAATTTCCCCTAACTCGCGGTAATAGGATTCAAGCGCTTCAATTGGATCTCGATCGTTCATCTTTCGACTCCCCAGTGCTTGCGAAAAGCTTCTTTCGCGGCGTGCAAGCGCGAAGCAACCGTGCCGGCTGGGATTCCCAGCGCCTCCGCAATCTCCTCATAGCTCCATCCCCCCGAAATCGAAAGGGCAAGAATGGTCTGATGCTCCGGGGAAAGCTTGGCAAGGGTCTGAGCTACTGCGATCGACTCCTCGGGCCTTGTCGCCGGGTCCCTTTCCGCAATCTCGGCGTGCGGTTTCTGCTTCAACAGCGTAAGGGCGCGCTTCGCCGCTACAACCTTGAGCCAACGTGCAGGATCTTCGAGCTTGCGCTGATGCTTGAGGCCGCGCAGAAGTGTCTCCTGCGTCACGTCCTCCGCTAGATCTCTCCTGCCGGTGACCGCCAGAGCAACGCGGAACACCAATTCTCGATACTCACGCACGAAGTCGTCCGAGCTCTGTGATGATCTCGGATGAATCCAGTCCATAGGCGCTGCGATAGGCTCCATCTTTTGCAACCTTCACAGAGAAGACCCTGGTGGCGGGGAAATCCTTCAGACAGTTTTCGAGAGTTTGCAATGGTGAATGCGGAAAGGGCGTGCAAACATGGCCTCTGGTGAGACGGTCACCGCCCTAATGCCCATTAGCCGGTTGGGCTGAAAGCTCGTAGCCCTATCCCGAAGGGATTACGTAATACAGCCCAGGGTTGCGAAGCGTAGCGAGAGCTACCTTGGGAAGCGCCCCTCCAACCACCTACCCCGAGGGGTTGCGGATGTCCGGAAACCGTGTAGAAACGCGCAAACCTCATAGGCCGTCCCCATCGCCCGATAGGCGATGGCACCTTAATCGAGGACTTCTTGCAGCCAACGAGCACGGGTCGGATGCTTCAGCTTCTTTAGCCCCTTCTGCTCGATTTGGCGAATCCGCTCGCGGGTTACCTGGAACTCGCGGGCGACCTCTTCGAGGGTATGCGGTTGGCCATCCACCAACCCAAAGCGCATCACGATCACTTCCCTCTCGCGATCGGTGAGGGTCGACAGGATCGCGTCGATCCGTTTGCGGATGAGCGCACGCACTGCTTTCTCCGCAGGAGTCTCTTCGGCCTTGTCGATAATGAATTCGCTGAGGGACGAGTCTTCGCTCTCGCCTACCGGGGTTTCGAGGGAAAGTGGATCGGAGATCGCTCGGAGGAAGTCTTGGACCCTCTCCTGAGGAATTCCAAGCTCCTGGCTGAGCTCCATCGTGGAAGGCTCGCGGCCAAGCTTCTGCTGCAGGTGGTTTGCCGCCTTCATCATGCGGTTAACCGCTTCCAGCGTGTGAACTGGCACTCGGATCGTTCGGCCGTGATCGCTGATGGCTCGGGAGATCGCTTGGCGAATCCACCACGTCGCATAGGTGCTGAAACGGAACCCACGCTCGGCGTCGAACTTCTCGACCGCGCGGATCAGGCCCATGTTGCCTTCCTGGATCAGGTCCTGCATGGAAAGGCCGCGGTTCGTAAACTTCTTGGCGATGCTGACGACGAGCCGCAGATTGGCCTCGATGAGCATCATCTTGCACCCGTCGCAGCCCTGCTTCGCGTGGCGAGCCAATACAAGCTCTTGCTCGGCGGTCAGAAGGGGGATGCGTCCGATGCGCTTGAGCCACATCCGGACACTGTCGTCGAGCCCTACTCCTTCCGCGGCAAGCGCGTGTTGAGCGTCTGACAGGTCTAGATCGACCGGTTCGTCATACGACTCAAATTCAGGGGTTGGGGTACGCGGGATATTGATCGAAGCAGCCCCGCATTCTCGGGACGGCGCAAGCGTAAGTGCAAGCGAATTCGCCATATTCTTCCGTGAGGACGACTTCCTGCTGCCCGCTTTCGGCGGTTTCTCTTGATCTCCCCTAACAGTCGGGCCCTCATCCGACTGCAATAGGCGAAGTTCACTATAACAAAGGTTTTCCAAAACACCCCGAAATATCGCGAGTCTTGTCACGTTCAGCGCAGGTTCCACTAACATGCAAGCTGCTTGACTTATCAAGGGAGACGCGAAAGGGCCTTACTAAGCATCGGAATTGTCGCTGGGATGCTTTTGCTTGAGCTTGCTATGGACAGTACGGAGCCTGTCGTCTCCGGTCAAGTCACGTTTGGACGCTTCAATCTCGACCTGATGACGATATCCTCTAAGCTTATTGATCGCTCCTTTCAGCATTTCCTCAATACTCAGTGGTGACGACCGTCTATCTCCGGATAACTCAGTCCTTATTGGAACGGTTGATCTTCCTGTCGATGCTGGCTCTGCCCTGAGATCATATTGCGACGCGATGAAGACATCTCGAATGTCATCGGGCTCGATGGACATAACCCACGTGGAGGGTTTGCCAACAGGTGGTCCGGTGGGAAACGCTTGTCGAATTGCGGCAGCTAGTGCCTTGCCAGAATCTGTGAAAAACAGATTGTGTTCGCCAAAAAGATTCCACGCCAAGGCCCGTTGCTCATTGTCGACGAATGCCCTAAAGACCACTAGTTCTGCAGCGTCTACAGCAAGGCTCTTGAATGGATTTATTGGCTTCGAAGGCTGCTCGTCGGGCCGGACCGAATTGGAACGCCGTTTATGGCGTCGCACTTCACCTCGCAGAGCCTTTTGTGCAGACAATTGATCAACCGCCCCGGGGTATAGAGCCGCTAAATGAACCAGGTGTTTGTCTTGCTCAAGGTCTGAGGTCGCAGTAGCGAGCGCTTCAATCGCGGCTACCCAGAACTCGTCTTGGTCAGGTGTATAAACTGCCATGACCTTTTGGATCTTGTAATCCAGCGGTCGCAAACCATGCTGCACCGCCTGTTGAACGGCAGCAGGACCTGCCGTTTTTAGTAATGTATCCGGGTCCTCGCCGTCGGGCATGAGAGCGATACGGGTTCTAATGCCTTCAGCCTGCAGGATCTGGACGGCTCGGTCTGCCGCCTTCTGCCCAGCCGCGTCGCTGTCATAGAGGATGACCACCGTGTCGGTCCAGCGCTTGAGGAGCCTGGCTTGATCCTCGGCGAAGGCAGTGCCTAAAGAGGCCAACGCGCCCTTCACACCCGCTGTATGGCACGCGATGACATCGAGGTAGCCCTCGACCAGGACGGCGCGCTTTTCGGCTGTCAGGGCGTCTTTCGCCCGGTTCATGCCATAGAGCACCTTGGATTTGCGATACAGGGGTGTGTCGCTGCTGTTGATATATTTGGGGTGGCCGTCCCCGAGCAGTCGCCCCCCGAACGCCACCAGGTCGCCGCTCTCGTTGCGAATGGGAAAGATAAGGCGGCCCCTGAACTTGTCGTAATAAGACCCCGAGGTGTCCTCTTCGACCAGAAACAGATCTTTGCACTCGGCAAGCGAGTGGCCCTTCTTCTTCAACTGGCTTGCGAGGGCATCGCCCACGTCGGGAGCATAGCCAACTTCCCACATGGAAAGGACCTCTTTGCTGAGGCCTCGGCGCTCACAGTATTTGCTTGCGGCTTCGCTCTTGGCAAGCTGCTCACGGAAAAAGGTCAGGGCATCCAACATCGCGGTCGCCCAGCGGACTTTATCGCTCTTGGAAACCGTAGGTCCGCGATTGGTAAGGCTGACCCCGGCCTGATCGGCGAGGATCTGAAGCGCTTCGACGAACTCGACATGGCGGGTCTTCATGACCCAGGTGAAGATGTCGCCGTGTTCACCGCACGACCAACACCGATAGGTGCCGAACTTGGGGTCGACAGTAAAAGAAGGGTTCCTATCCGCGTGAAACGGACAGAGACCCTTCCATGTTTGCCCCGCTTTCTTTAAGAGGACGGATTGGCCGACAAGATCGACGATGTTGATCCGAGATCGGATTTCGTCGCGCTCGTCGGCCACATCGCGATCTTACCGTTTGCCGGCTGCGACCACGATGCCGGTCACGACGTCAGGCTTGTTCTCACCGAGCTTGTTCAGCCGGAAAGCGCACTTGGCTTTCGAGAGGTATCGAACGACGACGCTGTCGCCGCTGATCTCATAGCCATCCGGAGCGCCGTACTTCTTGATGATCGTCGCGAAGGTGGTTCCGAAAGTGACGCCTCGGCGAGTCTTCGCCTTGCCCGGCGTGATGCCGATGGCTTCGCACTGAACGACTCGGTTGAATCGATCGATGATGAAGGAATACTTCGCGCCGTTTCGGTCGTAGATCCAGCGGGTGTAGACGATCCGATCGCCGTTTCCGCCGGCAACTCCGCCGCCACCGCCGCGCTCGTCACCACCGCCGCCACCACCGCCCGCAGGTCCAGCCGCAGGAGGAGGTGCGCCGCCGGCTCGACCCTGTCGGTCGAGAATGACGTCGCCAAATCCGAAATCTCCGGGAAGGCCGCGGGTAATGTCAGCGCCCGAGCCGGGAGGAAGAGAGGGGGCTCCGGAGCCGCCAACTTGGCCGCCGCCGGGAGTCGCTCGGCCACCAGGACCGCCAGCGGCTCCGCCGCCAGGGCCGGCAGCGCCGCCGCCACCGATGGTCACCGCTTCGATCTGGGTCGGCGAACCGAACAGAGCGACAACTCGGACGCCGCTGTCCATCAGCTTGATACCCAGCAGACCGGTCTCGGCGTTGCTCGGCGTAACCTTGGCTCGTGTCTGAGCCGTGATGGCGTTGGGAACCATCAGAACGGCACAAAGCCCTAGGGCCAGCACTAGTGCGTTTTTCTTCAAAGCTTCATTCCTCCTAAGTCGGGGCCGGTCTTTCAACCGGAACACTTATTATGGACGCCATGTCCATACGACAAAGTCACACCGGCTTCATCTTTCTACGATGAAACAGGCGCGGCGACCCTGAGGTATATCTAGATGGCTGCTCAGCAGCGGAGTGATTGATGGCAGACAACCTTGCAGTAAGTGCGACCGATTTTGATACCAATGTTCTTAGTTCCGACGTTCCCGTTCTGGTCGACTTCTGGGCGGAATGGTGTGGGCCCTGTAAAGCGATCGGCCCATCCGTCGAGCAGCTTGCCGCCGAATACGATGGTAAGGCGAAGGTTTACAAAGTCGACGTCGACCGCGAGGGCGATCTCGCCATGCGGTATGGCGTGATGAGCATTCCGGCCCTTCTCGTATTCAAGGATGGCAAAGTCGTCGACTCGATGGTGGGCGCTGCCCCGAAAGCGCAGATCGCGGCTCTGATCGACCGAGCCCTTTAATCCGAACAACTTCCCGGGGCAGCCGTTTGGCGGTTGCCCCTTTTCTTTTGCCTTGTCTTCAAGAAACGAGTTCTCTATGTCCTTTCTCAAAGTGCCGATCGGTCTCGAAGCGCCGAACGTTGTCAACACGATCATCGAGATCCCCCGGGGGTCGACGAACAAATACGAGATCGATCACGAAACCGGGCTGCTTAAGCTCGACCGGGTCCTCTACTCCCCGCTCTTTTATCCTTTCGACTACGGATTCATCCCCCAGACCCACTATCTGGATGGCGACCCACTCGACGTGCTTGTGTTGATCTCGCATCCCACGTTTCCGGGTTGCATCGTTGAGGCGAAGCCTATCGGAGTGCTTGAGATGAGGGATGAGAAAGGCCCCGACGAGAAGATCCTTTGCGTAGCCACGAAAGACCCGCGCTACGGCATCCGCGACTCGATCAACCGCGTGAACCCGCACACACTCAAGGAAGTCATGCACTTCTTCGAGGTTTACAAGACCTTGGAGGAAAAGGACGTCGAGGTGATCGGCTGGAAAGGCGAAGATCTCGCCCTCCAGTTGATCAGCCAGTACAGAACCGACCGCGTCGACGCGACAGTGTGAGGGTGAAAACGTGAGGACGTGAGGACCTGATGACCGGCGAGCGGGGGGCGGGGTTGTCATCCTGGAAGTGAGCTTGCGAACTGGAAGGATCTAATTGGAATTGGGTGGTGCTTGCGATGACAGAACCAACTAAATCTAGATCCCTTTCAGGTCCTCACGTCCTCACGCGCTCACGTCCTCACGCCCTCAAGCCATCACCTCCATCACCTCCATCACCTCCATCACCCTCTCACCCCCTCACGTCCCCTCACCCTCTCACCCTCTCATCCCCAAAGCCCCGCGGGTATCCTAGCCTGCGGTATGCCTGAACTCCTGGCGGCGAGCCTGATTCGCGACGTTCCTGACTTCCCCAAGCCGGGAATCCTCTTTAAAGACATCACTCCCGTTCTGGAGAGCCCTGCGGCCCTCCGCCAGTCCGTAGAGCTGATCACCGAGGATGCCCGGGCAAAAGGCGCAGAAGTGATCGTTGGTATTGAAAGCCGCGGCTTCATATTCGGCATTCCCGTCGCCCTGGCGCTCGATATCCCTTTCGCCATGGCCCGCAAACTCGGCAAGCTGCCTTACGACAAGATCTCCGAGGAGTACGCGCTGGAATACGGCACGAACACCGTCGAGATGCATGTCGATGCAATCAAGCCTGGTCAGAAGGCATACATCGTCGATGACCTTCTCGCCACCGGCGGCACCGCGGCTGCAGCGGCTCGCCTGGTTGAGCGATTGGACGGAACGGTCTGCGGCTTCGGCTGCCTCATCGAACTCACGTTCCTCCACGGCCGCGAAACCTTATTGAGCTACCCGGTTCTATCGCTGCTGGACTTCTAACCAGTAGCGCAGGCTTCCAGCCTGTATCTTCCCAAACAACCAGACGCAAAGTAGGGGCAAGGCTTGCCTTGCCCGCCCCGCTTACCGCTACGTAAACATGCGGGATACACTGACGTCATGCGACGTCTCCTCGCCCTCTCAGCGGTCCTCCTCTTCACCGCGGCAATGGCCGCGGAAAACGCGACGGTCTCCGCGATCCTGAAGGACCCGGCCAAGTTCGACAACAAAGCCCTCACCGTGGTCGGCAAGGTGGCAAAGTTCAAAGCACGCGTGAGCAAGATCGGCAAGCCGTATTTCACCTTCGATCTCACCGAGGGCACGAACCACATCCCGGTCTATGGAAGAGGCGAACTCCAGCCGGCCCCGAAGGACGGCGACAAAGTAGAAGCCACCGGCCTCTTCGCTAAGGAACGCACGGTCGGAACGAACATCTTCAAGAATGAGCTCGACGTCACAACGAAGGCCAAAGAAAAGTTCGGCGTGAAGATCCTCAAGTAGGTTCCCCTTCCTCTTGCAGCGATGATTGTGCGCTGGAGGAGGAAGGGGCAGGGGATGGAGGTTCCGCTCCTCTAGCCCAAGTAGGTTCCCATTCCTCTTGCAGCGATGATTGTGCGCTGGAGGAGGAAGGGGGTAGGGGATGGAGGTTCCGCTCCTCTAGCCCAACAACTCCGCGAAGGGATCCGAGTCATCCACCACCGCTTTCACTTCGCTCCGCATCGGCTGCTTTCGGCCCGACCGAATGACCGCGATTGGATCTTCGCCAACCCGCGCGTTTCTGAGGTTCCGAAGTACCTCGCGCATGTCCTTCGGATCCTGGCTTACGAGGTCCAAGGCAGCCTTGGCGACGTTCACGTCCCCGCGTAAGCGCTTTACTTCGGTCACGATCAAATCGTAGATATCGAGTGGTTTGGCGAGCGGATACCGCCGGAGACCATCCTGTCCTCGTAAGCACGCCGGAATCGGGAAGCTAATGAAGACGGGTTGGGCGAAGTGTGGGTGTTTAAGGAGCACTTCGCCCGGCTTGAGGGCGCCGAGCTTCTCCTTGACCGCAGGGCTGAAGTAGCTGTATCCCGGGTTCGACATCTCTTCCGCTTCGATATGGCCGAAGGCATGGGTTGCCGCGTTGCCCACGATCTCCTTATCCACCCGGCTCCGGAACTGTTGGGCTCCGAAGAGAGTAAGGCCGAGGTAGCGGCCTCGGGCCGCTATTTCGCGGAGAGATCGGACCACGTAGGTCTCGGTGCCGCCACTGGGCGCGTACTTATTCAGCTCGTCCACCATGACGACGAGGCGCCCAACTCCCAGATCGCCGCTCTCCATTTTTTCCCGGAGAGTGGTAATGAATCCTGCGAATACGAGGTCTTGACTGTCCGAATCGAGCCCGGCAACGTCGACCACGTAGACGGTGTTGGGTTGGAAAGGCTCATCGAACGGACCCGTCGGCAATCCATTCTCAGCTATAAGCCCAGCGAATCGGCCGCCGAGGTTATTGATGCGGTTATACATTTTGCGAGCGGTGAGGAAGCTGTGGCTATCGATCTGGGTTGTGTTGCGCTGCTCAGCCCACTTGATCTGGTCTTGGATAATCGCAACTAGCTCCCGCAGGGAGGTCGCTTTCCGGCGAAGCCCTTCCCCGCCGATCTGGTGGCCATCGCCTTCGACGAACCTGTCGTTCAGATACTGGAGGTAGGCGTCGGCCTTGGCGTCGAGGTCGTCGCGGTTGAGGAGCACTTCCGCGTGCTTGATGACATCCTTAAGGCCGAAGCTGAATGGGCGGGTTGCGTTGATCTCTTCGAGCTCGAGGTTGCGGCGCAGGGTGTTGAGATTCGTGCCGTCCTTGTCGTAAGGGGCGAAGTATTGAACGCGATCGAACGGTGTCGCCGGGACGCGGCATGCGTCGTAGAGCCTCGGGTCAACCTCGTGGCGTGGCGGCTGGTCGATATAGAGAAGGTCGCCGCCTTTTGTGTTGAACAGAAGGGCCGCGACACCGGTGTTGCCGGTAGCGGTGGGGGCGTCTTTGGCGTGGGTAAAGATGGCCTTCAGGAGAAAGAGGATAAAGCTTGTCTTCGCAGCAAGGCCGCTCGTACCGGTCATGTTGAGGTGGCCGGCTTCGGGACCAAGGAGGAAGTGGCTGTGGAGTTGTACGGCTACGGGATCGTCCTTGGAGCCGTAGCAACCGCACGGGATGCCGTGCTCTTCGGCGTACGCGTCGAAGCGAAGCGCCCGCTGGACATCTGCCTCGTTGGCCAGATAGACCCGGCCGATCGGTACGGCGCCAATCGGCTCTTCCGGTTCTCGGCGGAGTACGGCGGCTTGGAAGACACGCATCTCCGGTCGTTGGGTGGGAGCGTCCTTTTCGGCGTTTCCTCCGACGGAGAGGAACTCGTGGAGCGGGCTTTCGAGATCGTTGAAGCCTTGGACTTCGACTACCGCCCCGTAGACCGTTTCAAGACCCGCAACCACCTTGACGAGCGACCCGATGCCCACCTGGCTGCCAGGGGCTGTCCAGAAGTAGAAGGTGTAGGCGGTATTGGGCCGCTTCTCGGTGCCGATGACTCTGCCGATCTCGCTCATAGGGGCAGTTCTAGTTTAGAACTCCGGGGCGTTGTTTCATTCCTCCCGATTTCATTCCCCTAGGGAAACGCGGTCGGGAGGAATGAAAAGTGAGTTCAAATCCGCCGACACGTTCAACCGATCAACCCCATGATTGAGGCAGTGCTGGGTTGCCGGGCTTTTAGATGTTGTTCGACTAGGCGGATCGGATAGAGGAGTTTATCGAAGCGGAAGTCTGGCAGGCTTAGCGGGGAGCGTTCGTGGAGGAGCCAGCCGGCGATCTGGTCGATCTCCCCGGGGGTTGATTGGTCGGCGGGGAGCTCGACTCGGATGACTCCGTGGAACGGCTCGGCGGTCTTCTTCTCATGGATGCGGAGATAGAAGGAATGCACCTCGGGTCCCTGGAGCCGATCTTCGGGGCGGATGAAAAGGCTGGTTCTCTGGCCGAGCCGCATGTTCAAGATCAGCTCTTCTCGCTCCGGTGAGGCGAAGTAGCGTTTGTGGTGACTCTTGACGACACCTACGATAAAACCTCTCGCCTTGCCATCGTAGAGAGCGTTCTTGAGGCCGCCATCGATCAGGAGTCGGCCCTCCCTGAAACCCAGGGCGAGGTCTCGCTCGAGCGAGTCCCGGAATTTGGAAATTTCCTTGTCTAGCGCTTCCTCGTAGTCTCCGAAGTGGGGTGGGTTCACCTTCGTGACCTCGAAAAATCCTGGCTTATAGTGTTGCAGCCTCAGTTCGAAGGTCTCTTTGATCCGGCGGGGATCAAGGTTGGAGTTATCAGGGATGAGGAGTTGGAATCCGCCGATGTATTCGCTCTCCTCTGGAGCCTGGACTTCCGTTCCAACTCGCCTTAGGATCGCGGCTGAGAGGTGCACAAGAGGCAAGGGGGAAAAGCGCCAGAAGAGGCCGTCGAAGGCGCGCTGGGCACCATCCAGAAAGTGGGTGAACTCGGTTAGGTCGGTGTTGGGGACATCGTGGAGCTTGAACTTCTCTCCGGTTACGGTGTCGGCTTCGACGCTCGTGCGCTTGATGAGTGAGCCGAACGGGCGGTCGGCCCGGTCGGAGACCGTCCCGACCTGCAGGTCGGACAGGAGCTCTTGGAGGGACATCTGGAGTTAGTGTATCCGGGGTCGGCGACCGCTACGCGGCCGTTCGGGCTGAGCCGTAAATCGGGGCCGCCTAAATGTTTGTCCCGTAAGGCGTTCACCCCTCCCCAGCCCTCCCCGTCAAGGGGAGGGAGCCCGACGCGTTATCTCACAGCGGCTATTCGAAAGCTGCCGGGCCCTTGGCCCGACCTCCTGGCGCGTTTTGCTCGCTCGATCGCATCGTCGTCAACTGCTTTCTCGAAGGAGCGGAAGCCGGCGAGTTTGAATCCGTGCTTGTGGGCGATGCGGGTGATTTCGTCGACTTGCTCGACCGTCACGTCCTTACCAAGGGTGAAATTCTCGACTCGTTCATCCAAGGCGAGCATCATGGTTTCGCTCATGCAGGCGAACGCGGTTTTGTCTGGGAATCCGAAGTGGAAGTTGAACTTTACGTCGCCGGGGACTTGGACTACGCCGCCCTCGATGACCAGCACATCCGGCCGCTCCTTGGTTACCCGAGCACTTACATCTCGGGGGCGGGCGACGTCGCAGACTACAGCGCCGGGCCGCAGGTGTTCGGGAAGGATGAGTTCCTTACCGGCAGAGCTGACCGTCACGATCGCGTCGGCCTTGCCGATGTCCGCGACATCGATGGATGCCACCGCGTTGTCGAGCTCATTGGCGACGGCTTGCGTGCGCTCCATGTCGCGGCCGACGAGGATTGTTTTTCCGAAGGATCGGCCAAGGACGCGTGCGCAGGTTTTGCCGATGGAGCCGGTGGCACCGACAACGGCTAGGGTCGCGTTCGGAAGGTCGACTTCCAGCATTTCGCAGGCCTGACGCGTGCCTTCGATGGCGGTGGCGACTGTATAGGAGTTGCCGGTGGTAACGGCTTTGATCTTCGTGCGTTGGGCGACGGTGATCCCGCCATCTCCAACGACGCTCGTGAAAGCGCCGAGGCCGATGATGTCGGCTCCGAGCTTCGCTCCGAGGTCGCCACACTTGGCGATCTTATCGTACACCTCGTCGATCGGAACCGTATTCACCATTTGGTTGGGGGTGAGAGGCAGTCCGATGAACCAGCCTTCGGTCTTCGCTCCGGTGGGAGATTCGATGCCGAATATTTCGCTAAGGATGACGGGATCTTTACGCCGGGCGAATGCCTCGACCCAGGAATCGGGGAGGTACTTGGCGAATTTGAACTTCCGGGCGACTTGCCGGGCGTTGAGCGGATGGATGATAAACGCGAATTTGGTCAACGTCTTCCCTACGGAGCTTCCCATTCGATGGTTTTAGCCATCTAGGTCGATCACGTTCGGCTTCCAGTCTAACCGGGCGAGCGTGTCGAGGTAGTCCTTTTCGGTCATCTCACTCGGCTTCTTTCCGAGTAGTGCGACGATCACACCCTCCATGACGTTCGTCGCGAACGTTTCGCCGCCCATCACGGGGGTGGTGGTGATGACCCGCTTCACGCCGGCACTCTTCAGCCATTCGAGGTCGGCCTTGCGCACGGTCTGCGTCAGAATCGTCTTGCCCTTCAGGTTGTCCGAGGCAAACCGGCGGATAAACAGGGTGTCGCCCGCGATAAGTGTCGAGGCTTCCCACACCTTTTCGAATTTCGGCTTACGCTCGTCTTGCTTCTCGCCTGTGGGATAGAACCACTTAAAAGGCAACTTGGTGATGACCGGCAGGATGAGAGATCCCAGCCTTCGTACGGCCCGGTAGGTTTTGAGCTGAATAGGGACACCGATTCCGAACAGCAGATCACCATAGACGACTTCCCCGCCAATCTCGTCGAGCGCCTGGGCCATACCGAACCTGTCGACAGCGGAGACCAAGAGGACGCGCTCTTTCTTGAAATCGACGACTCCGTCACGCTGGAGAGTCTTGATGGTTTCACGCTCAAGCGTGTGTTTCAGGCCGCTGCCGTCGACAACCGGGGTCCGACGTGCTCCCGCAACGAGCGCTTCGATTTGCCGGAAAGCGTAACGCTTCTTGTCTATGACCACCCAAATGTCCGCGCCGCCGACGCCCAGCGCATCAACTTTGCCATCGAGGTCCTTAAACATCTGGGCGAACTTCTGCATGTCGCCATCTGTGCCTATGCGCTCAATCTTGAAGGCCTCGCCAAGGATGTCGACTTCCTGGCTCTTGTTGCGCTTACTTGAGCCGAGGCTGACCGACACGACACGTTTGATTTCGGAATTCATCGTGTGGGCTCCGGTGGCCGGCAGCCACTTTTAGGGATTGCCCTTCGGGCGCGCAAGCTAAAGAGTCTGATGCCACAGCTGGAATTGGGAAGAGTATGCCTTCGATAGTTTTGAGCCAAGAACCTGGGCGCGAGTCCAACGCGACAAAGACAGATTCGTAGCACGCGCTCACCCCTCCCCGGCCCTCCCCTCAAGGGGAGGGTGAATTCGATCGATAGGCTGTGGTTAAGCTCGATATTCCCATTGCCACAGCCTCTAAAGCGTGCGACTACAGCCCTACGGGCTCGCCCTTCGGGCGCGGAGGCTAAAGACTTGCGGCTACATACTTGAGCCAACCGCTTCCCTCTCACCTCTATTCCTGGGACTGAGATGTGAGTACGCAACCCCGCTGGGGTAGAGAAACTGGGCGTGGGGCACCCCAGGGTAGCTTCGCCTAGGCTCAGCGAACCCTGGGCTGAAATGCGTAATCCCTTCGGGATAATGGCTGAATGCATTTCTACTTCAGGTCCAGGACTTAGTAGGCGGCGATGACCTCGATCTCGACGTCGACGTTCTTGGGAAGTCCGGCGACGGCTACGGTCGATCTTGCGGGAGGGTCGGATGGGAAGTAGCTGCCGTAGATCTCATTCACGGCGGCGAAGTGGTCCATCGAGCTTAGGAAGATCGTGGTTTTCACGATGTTTCCAAAGCCGAGGCCAGCTGCGCCCAGGAGGCCTTCGATGTTGGCCATGACCTGACGGGCCTGGGTTTGGACGTCGCCGGTGATCAGTTCCCCGCTTGGGGTTAGAGAAACCTGGCCGCTGCAGAAGAGGAAAGTGCCGGAGGCCTTGATGGCCTGGCTGTAGGGACCGATGGCGCCAGGCGCTTTGTCGGTCGAGATGACTTCTCGTTGCACATCTTCATGCTACCGCCGATGGGGGGTGAGTCGGTGAGTCGGTGAGTCGGTGAGTCGGTGAGTCGGTGAGGGTGGATGGGATTTCTAACCGCAGAGTTCGCAGAACGGCACAGAATTTTCTTAACCACTGATTTTCACTGATGGACACCGATGAGGGATAGCGCTTCCCTCGCCTTTGGCTCGGGACGACGGGAGTTCGGCGGTTTCCAGGTTGGGGAGTACAGGCTGGAAGCCTGCGCTACTACTTGCCTTCGGCTCGGCGGCCAGGTGATTCGGCGGGTTCCAGGTAGGGAAATACAAGCTAGAAGCCTGCGCTACTACTTGCTTCAATCCCGGCAAGCGGGAGGGGAGGCCGGTGTGCCGGCCCCCGTGTGTGTGTGTGTGTACGCAATGAACGTTGGTCTGACACAACGCCCGGAAATACTATTCGGCAGGAATTCCAAACTTCATCAGATTGGTCAAGGGATTTTGCGAAGAATTCAGGTTCGACAGGTACCGCCACGGCTTCAATGGGGATGCGTCATTTATGCGTAACTCGGATTCTAGCTACAGACTATGGGCATTACACGCGAATACGTCTCTTACGTACTCATTTTGATTCCGCATATGGATCATGAGTAGTTTAGAGTTCAGATATAACGCTATTTTGTGATTTTAGTATCGACAGGGGTGCTGGTCGCTCGAGTCTAAGGGATTTGTCCTGCGATTCCGAATCGGATTTACCTCCAGAGATCACAGAATTCAGCGATTAGCCAGCGTTGCATCGGGCGCAGGACCTCGACCGAAAAGAATTCATGCGATCAGTTGGCGCTTCATTGGACACGGGACTCGGCCGGAAGACAGATCCCTGCAGTTCGCGTGCTCACTTACGGGATGACATTCGGGGTTTGGGTTGCGGCTCAGCAATAAAAAAGAGCGGCGATCCGGGTGGATCACCGCTCTACAGGAGCGCTTCAAGCCCTAGAACTTAGCGCTTCATGTTGATGAGGTCTTGCATCATCTCGTCAACCGTGGTGACGATCTTCGTGTTTGCCTGGAAGCCTCTCTGGGTGACAATGAGGTCGGAGAATTCGTTGCCCACGTCGACGTTCGACTGCTCCAGGAATCCCGCGCTGATCGAGCCCATGCTGCCATCGCGAGGAGGGCCGGTGACCGCGAGTCCGCTGTTATCCGTAGACCGCCAAAGATTTGATCCGACTCGCTCGAGACCGCCGGGATTCGGGAATACGCTCATGGCGATCTGGCCGAGAATTCGGTTGAGGCCGTTCGAGAAGTTGCCGGTCACGACGCCGTCCGCACCGATGGCGAAGGACGACAGCGATCCAGGCGGGAAACCGTTCTGGCCGGTCGGATTGACCTGAGAGCTGGTGTTTAGCTGACTGATGCGAGAGAAGTCCATGCCGATGGGCACGGCCGTCGCGCCATTGGCGGCAGGAACTATGATATTGAACGATCCGGGAGGGGTGAGCAAGTCTCCCTCGGCGTCGAAGTAGAGCCGGCCGTTACCTGCGGTGGAAGAACTGCCGATCGGGGTGCCCGTGGCAACATCGCCCTCGTATGCAGTCCATTCCCAGCTCGAAGTCGTTCCGGCAGGGCCGCCGGCTGCGGGAGGAACCTGGTGGTTTCGGTACTGGACGGTAAGCAAGTGTGCGTTGCCGAGACCGTCATAAACCGTAACCTGCGTGGTCAGTGTGTCCGTGGGTGTCGAGCTCGTGTCCAAGTTACCAGCGAAGGTCACCTGGGTCGTCGCTTGGACAGCCTTGAGCACGCCAACGGGAATGTTAATGCTATCGGTCGCCTTGATCTGTTGGGTGGAGTCGATATTGCCCAGGGCATCAGCGGGCCATCCGAGGAGCTTTTGACCAGTCGCAGAGGCAACGAGATCACCATTTGCATCGAGGTTGAAGCCGCCGTCGCGGGTGAAGCTGATCTGGCTGCCGTCGCTGACCATGAAGAATCCAGGACCTTGGATCGCCATGTCGGTCGGCCGATTGGTCGCGTTTAGCGAGCCTTGCTCCTGGTTGACCTCGGTGACTCCGATGGTCACGCCAAGACCGATCTGGGTCGGGTCGACACCGCCGAGACCGCCGCCGTTATCGGGTCGCGTAGCGCCCCGGATCGTCTGGTTGATCATGTCCTGAAAGTTGACACGACTCGACTTAAAGGCTGTAGTGTTGATGTTGGCGAGATTGTTTCCAATCACGTTCATGCGCGTCTGCTGCGCCTTGATGCTGGCCACGCCAGCAAGCATTGCTTGAAGCATATTTCGTTAACTCCCGTATCGGTGGGCAACGGACTGCCCGGCTTTTGACAGCGCACACTTGCTGCCAGCGGTGAAGGGAGATCGAGTGACCGCGTCTCGGCCTGCTCAAGCACTCGTCCAAATCGTTCGGACGATCCTGCCTTTTCCTGCTTCCCTGTTTCCCGCTCTTTAATTGGTCGGTAGAGGCAGGCAATCTTCTCAGGGTGGGAAGTTCGCAATCGACTTTAGGTTTTGGGATTTTCGATTGCTTGATTGCTCGATTGCTCGATTGCGGTGGGGCGGGTGGACGGGATTCCTGACCACATAGGTCGCGGAAGGGCACAGAATTGGTTTAACCACTGATGTTCACTGATGGGCACCGATGGGCTATCGGACCTCTTGGGCGAGTCGGACGGGTCGGATGAGTCGGAGCTGTCGGAGTGGGGGTTGGCAGGATAAGTTCGGAGTTACTTCGCTGGTTCAAACACTGCGATGGCGTTGGGCCAGTCGGCGGTGATTCGGAAGTATTTAAGGGCGGAGCCGCCTAGGGCCCCTTCGGTGGGTTGGTCCATCCATTGGGCCATGTATTGGTGGAACGCCATGTCTGGCTGGACGGAGAACCAGACTGGGCCGACGGTGTGGCTGGCGATCGTGATTTTCGGGACCTCGATCATGACTTGCCCGGTTGCCGTCTTGACCTCGACGACCTTCCATTCGGGGTGCTTGGCGTGCCATTTGTCGTATGTGCCCCTCGTGAGGAATGAGGTTGCCCGGTTAGCTGGGCGGCCGTCTTTGATGATGTCCAGAGCTGCCTTCGGTAATTCGTCGGTGGCTCCGGTGTCGAAGAGGAAGCTAAGCTTTTCGCCGTCCACCGTGATCTCGATCCGGGCGAAATTGCCGATTCGCTTGCCAGCCTTGCTGGTCTTGAAGTAAAGCTTGCTCTCGTCTTGGGGCTTGTGCTTGGGAAGGTCTCCTGGAGCGCGCCAGTAGAGCTTCTGTCCGGGGTAATCGAAGGTCCAAACCCTCCCGGCGAACCATGGCTGACCGAGCATGCCGTCGTACCCCGCTAGCGGGCCCTCGGCCACCTTGGAATCGAACACAAAGAGCTGAGTGCCAATTGCCGGAGGAATGCTGGCGGTTGGCTTGAAGGCGGGATAGGGGGTTTGGCCCACTTCCAGGCCTTCCTGTTTTCCGAGTGACTTTACGGTGAGGTTTAGCGTTTTTGCGATGTCGGATGTGAGGAAGTGGCCACCGGCTGAATCGGTGAAAAGTCTGAGTTTCTTGCCGCTTTCGGTTTCGGGGCAGACTGCGAAGCGGTGCTCAACGTATTCGGTGGGGAGCGCTACGGGATGGCCGGTCGTTGGTTCGGGAGCCTTCTGGAACGCGAAAGCTACGGACAGGGCAAGGATCATGCAGCCATTGTAACCGTGACTCGTGAGGGTGGAGCGGATGTTAACCACAGATGTTCGCAGAAGGGCACAGAAGTTCAAACTTTTGACTATCACCGAAGGGAGTTGGGAGCAGAGGCTAGCCTCGCCAACTCATCGCCTGAAAGGCGAAGGCACTGGCCCTGAGTCCACGGTTGGGTAAGGCACGACGGTGGCTCACCTTCATCGGCATCCGAGCCTTTCAACTCGTGGGCCGAATGAATTCGGCGGTCCCAGATTTGTTTCCGTAACTATTGACGACGGCGGTAGTCAGATTCATGGATTTCGGTTTATCATGAACGGAGCAGCACCATGATCACTTCCCTTTTAGCCCTCGTCGTCCTCGGTCAATCGGTTCTCGATGGCGATCCGAAATTGGAAACGAAGATCACGATGGAATGTCCGGCCCAGACTGTCGAGGACGTACTGGCATCGGTCAGCGAGAAGGTCGGGGAACGGATCTATGCTGCACCGGCGATCCGAAACGACGTTCTTGTGCTGCTCGTCACGGAGCGGCCCGCCAAAGAATGTCTGCAGGTCATCTCCAACCACTTTTCATGGAGTTGGGAGCGAACAAGCGAAGGCCTCAAGCTGACCCGGACCGCCAAGCAAGAGATCGACGAGGAGAAAGCGGCTCGTGATGCCCAGTTGCTGACTTACCGAAATTGGCGGCAGAAGTCGATTGAAGCACTCGGCGTTAAGAACGAGGGCGGGGATAAGGCCGAGTATCAGCAGCTCTTAGAGGAGAACAAGGACCTGCTTGAGCGATACGACGCCGAGTATTACGGAGAAGACAAGAAGATCCGCGACAAGTGGATCGCGGACCGGCGGCGCAACGAGGCCCGGCGGGCCGAACTCGCAAGGCGTCTCAGCCCCCAATGGCGCTTATTCGATCAGATCGTGGCGAACCTCAGCGACGACGACATGCTTGCACTGGATGGGGCTCGCAAAGTCGTGATCTCATCGCGACCGACGGCTTGGCAAAAAGCGACGCCGGGAAGCCTTTCCGCACTTGTTCACGATGTCATCGAGAATGTGGCCCAATCTTCAGCGCAGCTCGATAATCCCGATCGTAACGAACGCGAACGAGATTTCTTGCTCAGTGCCTATCAAAACTTTAAGCCGGCGAACGTGGGGGCGCTGCGGCTCGTGCTCAAGCAGGATTTCAATGTCGAGCCCACCTTTCCACGGCAATATCCGATGGGCCAGTTGGCGCTGCTTGGTACGGATGGAGCGCTGCTTGGACAAAGCTACGTGTCCGCTCGCTATGCCGACGATCGGCAAACGCCTCAGCTCCCGAAGGTGGAAGAGGATCCGGCTTTGAACGTGCCATTAGAGGAGACGGAGTGGGTTCGTTCGGCCAAAGCCGCGGAGAAGGATCCAGCCTTTTGGGCTGAAATCAATGCTAAATCTCTGGCCGAGTTTATCAAGCCGGGCAGCAAGGCACATCCGGCGAAGGGTGCGGCCAGTGTAATGATCGAAGTCGCCAAGGCGGCGAACGTGAATCTTGTGTCCGACGTTTACGACCGGCCGAATTGGAATCGCGCGGCGCCTATTCCGCTTGGGACGAAGAGTCTCGCCTTTCGACAGCTCGCTGCAAGCATCAGCTCTACGTGGCAGTGCGAGTCGGGTTGGCTTCGCTTCCGATCGCGATATTGGCAGTTCGCCAGGCGCAATTCAATTCCCTGCGACAGCTTGCGTGGGATGCGCGATGTGCTCGTCAAGGATAACTTTTCGCTGGATGCTCTGGCGGCCTGTACGTTGAAAGTTACGAATCGGCAGTTCTGGAGTCCATTTTTGGGGGTGCTGATCGGATTGACCGACTGGGCAGTCGTCGACCGGTCGGAGCGACCCTTTTACCTTCTTCGGTTCTGGGGGAGCACTCCGGAGTCGATGAAGCGGAACTTGCTCAAAGGTGAGATGGTCCGGTTTGGTGACCTGAGCCGGGAGCAGCAACGAAACCTGAGTGAGTTCGTCTTTCGACAGGACGAACAGCGCTACGATTCTCGGATTGGAATCGGTAGCAGCTATGGCTTGGACGAGGAGGATGTCGCCTGGGTCAAGAAGAATTGGCCGCGGCTTGAGGAGTCTTACGCGATGGCGGACGATGAGCCCTCACAGATCCTGCCTAGCGGAATACCGGCCTCAGCTTTGGTAGGCGTACACGAATCTACGGGGAATGCGCTTGTCGTTTCGAGAGACGGCTGGTCGATGAAGATGAGCGAGCAGATGGCGATCATCAGCGGCTACTACAGCCCGGACGGCAGGTTCCAGGCGATTCCGACGACGGAATCGCGGATGTTCTTCACGGTGCTTCCCAGCCCAGGCTGGGGCTATGGGTTGCAGATGGGAGCAATACGGACACCCAAAGATGTGAAGCCGATGCCTTATAACGACTTCCCGGCGGAGATTAAGACTCGGTTGGACAAGGCTCTTGAGCTTCGGAAGAGCGGAGGGGTGGAGTGAGTCGGTGAGTCGGTGCGTGGGTGCGTGGGTGAGTCGGTGAGCGTGGCGGGAATTTCTAACCACAGAAGTTCGCAGAGGGGCACAGAAAGGGGAAAGCTCAAAACCCCTGAAATTACTGAAGGGGAATTCTGGCCATTGATTATCGGTGATAACCAAAGCTTCGTAGCACGCGGTCACCCCACCCCTGCCCTCCCCATCAAGGGGAGGGAGATTGGAGCCTAGACGCCTACTTTGGCGAGAACTTCGTTTACGAGGCGCGGGATGTCGCTGGTGCGGTCGGCGACGGGGACGCCGGCTGCTTCCAGGGCGTCGACCTTTGACTTCGCGGTTCCTGTGTTGCCGGAGACGATGGCGCCGGCGTGGCCCATTCGCTTTCCGGGAGGTGCGGTTCGGCCGGAAATGAATCCTACGACCGGCTTGGACATGGACTTGATGTATTCGGCGGCGGTTTCTTCATCGGAGCCGCCGATTTCGCCGATCATCACGACGGCCTTCGTATCGGGGTCGGCCTCGAAGAGTTGGAGAACTTCGAGGAACCGGGTGCCGGGGAGGGGGTCTCCGCCAATGCCGACGCAGGTCGTTTGTCCGATCCCGTTACGGGTCATCTCCCAGACGATCTCGTAGGTCAAGGTGCCAGAGCGGGAGACGAGGCCGACATTGCCCTCTTTGAAGATGTGGCCGGGCATGATGCCCATCTTGCATTGGCCGGGCGAGATGATTCCGGCGCAGTTGCCACCGAGGAGTCTGGTGGTTCCGTTGTCTCGGACCCGGTTGACCATCCGGAGTGAATCTTGGACCGGAACGCCTTCCGTGATGAGGGATACGAACGGAATGCCGGCGGCCTCGCACTCAAGCACTGAGTCCGCGGCATAAGGTGGCGGCACGAAAATGATGGCGGCATTCGCCTGCGTCGCGTTCACGGCATCTCGAGCCGAGTCGAACACGGGTACGCCGAGGTGCTCGGTGCCTCCCTTGCCGGGGGTTACTCCGCCCACCACCTTGGTGCCGTACTCGATCATCTGCTGCGTGTGGAAGGAGCCTTCGCGGCCGGTCATGCCGCAAACGATGCAGCGGGTGTTCCTGTCGACTAGGATTGCCATGGAGGGTTGGAGTTTACCGCCCGGGCCGGGTGATGGGTGTGATGGAGATGATGGAAGTGATGGAGGTGAACAGCGATACAAGCTCCGCGGCACGGTTCATTTCCATCATCTCGATCACTTCCATCACCTCCATCACCTCAGGGCCGCCCGTGCTACCTATCGTCAGGTTATAATGCACTCGGCATGCGGGGGGTTCCTGATTGGCGGGCGTAGCGTTTAAGGGCATCAGCAAGGTCTTCGGTAAGGACGTTAGAGCCGTCGATAACCTCGATCTTCAAATCGAGGACAAGGAGTTCATGGTTCTAGTCGGGCCTTCGGGCTGTGGCAAGACGACCGCTTTGCGCATGGTCGCCGGCCTGGAAGAGGCTACATCGGGCGACATCATGATCGGCGAGAAGCGGGTCAACGACACTCCTCCGAAGGATCGGGACATCGCGATGGTGTTCCAGAACTACGCTCTGTATCCCCACATGAACGTGTATGACAACATCGCGTTCGGCCTGCGTCTGCGGGAGCTCAAGGGCTTTCTTTGGCAGATGGCGAACTTCGAGAAGGCGAAGAAGGTGCGGGCGGATATCGATACACGGGTCCGCGAAGTCGCCCGGATGCTGGATATCGAGAAGTACCTGCATCGGCGACCGAAGGAGCTTTCGGGCGGTCAGCGGCAGCGTGTCGCTCTGGCTCGTGCGATTGTCCGGCAGCCAAAAGTCTTCTTGATGGATGAGCCGTTGTCCAACCTGGACGCCAAGCTCCGGATCCAGACTCGGGCGGAGCTAATCCGGCTTCACCGGTCGCTTGGAATCACGACGATTTATGTGACCCACGACCAGGTCGAGGCGATGACGATGGGTCAGCGGATCGCGATTATGCGGGATGGAAAGCTGCAGCAGTGCGACCAGCCGGAAAAGGTTTATCGCTATCCTGCGAACAAGTTTGTGGCAGGCTTCATTGGCTCGCCGCCTATGAACTTCTTGGCGGCTACTGTGACGGATGGGATGCTGGATGCGGGGGACTTCAAGTTGCCGTTGCCTCCCGGACATCCGGCTTTGGCGATGGCAGGCAAGAAGGTCACCATCGGGATACGGCCGGAGTGCATCTTTGACCGAAACCTGGACAGTCACTTGAAGCCGACAGTTGAGAATACGGTGCGGGCGAAGGTCGATGTTTTGGAGCCCTTGGGTCCAGAGTACGTGGCCTATCTGAAGCTCGGGGACCACAACTTCATCGCGACGATCGACAACAGCACGCAGCTCAAGGAAGGCGACGAGGCTGAGTTTATGATCAACCTCGACGAGGTGCATGTCTTCGACGAGGAGACGGAACAGGCGATTCGGTAGGGTTTGGGTATTGGGTGCCCTTTCGGCTTGTCATTCTGAGGCGAGTGTGATGCGAGCTTGCGAGCACGCATTACGCCGAAGAACCTATCCACTGTCACCACCCGTAACTGGAGCGGGCGACATTCGCAAGCAGGTGCTTCGCCGGCGCAGGCTTGGCTCAGCATGACAATCCGAAGGATTTCCTAGCTAGCCGCCCGGCAAATACTTCGCGGGTAGGGGATTCGCTGCGTTTTCGCCTTGCCACATCACCGTTTGGATCCACCAGCGCTTGCCGTCGTTCCAGAGTTGGATGCTGTTGATTCCGCGCTCGAATGGCTTGGCGTCTTCGGGCTTCCACTTGGACTCATAGGTGCTAAAGACGTGGGCAATGCCGCCGAACTGCTCGAATTTGCGCGACACTTCCTTCTCGTAGAATCCCCTTTCTTTGAGGAATGGACCTGAGCTCTTGATGTAGTCCTCAACGCTTAATGCGCGACGGATTCCGTTGCCGGCACGAGTCGCGACCACGCTCATCACGGCATCCGGGGCGAAGAGAGATCGCATACGGTCCCAATCGCGGTCTTTGCCGGCGGGGCCAGAGATCACGTCGTAGAGCGCGGCGACGATGGCGTCGACCGACTTCACGTCTTCGGGTTTGGCCTTGTCTTGGGCGAATGCCATTGACGCGGCTAGGGTGAGGCAGAGGAGGAGGTAACGCATGGTTTCGTATACGCAGTTTATTGGGTTGAACGGTTGCAGCGTGGGCAAACTCGGATTCCGAGGCCGATGACTTCCCCACAGTGAGGGCAAGTTAAAGTGTCGCTGCTTGGCGCCTCTTTAAAGAGCACGATGTGTTTGTCATCCTCCACCATAGACCTGGGCTTTGGTTCCTGATCGCGAAAGAGGCAGACGATTGCCCAGATCGTGGTGACGAACGACCCCACGAAGAAGGCAATGCGTAAGTCGGGCTGGGGCACGGCCCAGCCGAGGAGAACCAGAGCCGCGGTCGCGCCAAGGGGCGGCAGGAGGCGGCGTGGGATCACGGCTTGGCTGCGGCCTTCTTTTTGGGAGCGATAGCGTCGTAGCTGCGATCGATAAGATCGAGGGCGAGATCCAAGGTGTCCTGGTCAGGAATGGCGACGGTTACCCACCCGTAACGGCCAACGTAGGCGGCGACCTCGATGTTGGGGTGCTGGATAAGGGCGGCTTGCTCGTCGAGCGTGCCTTTTACGGTGATCTTCGCGCACTCGGTACCGCAGAAGCAGAATATCTTGCCCTTGGTCCCTACCTTGAAAACCGTATCGCCCCAAGGATGGTCCTCGAAGGCTCCGGGCTTGGCGAGGCAATACTCCTTGATCTTTGCGATTGCGGCTTGCGTGTCCACGATGGCCTTCATGATATCTGGGGAAGAGATAGGAGAAAAGAGATAAGAGGTAAGAGGGGAGAAGAGAGAGTCTGACACACCAGTAAACTGGTACGGTGCGGTGGCTTTACGACTTCGACATGGAGGGCTTTCGGGCTATCCATGTCGGTCTGCACCGCGACTACTTGACGCCCCTGTTCTGGGCGCTGAGCTACTCGGGACTGGGCCAGGTGCAGGCGATCCTCCTGATCTGCACTTTGTTTTGGAAGAACCCGCGGTCGCCCAACTTCTATCTCGTCATCGGTGGCCTGGTGGCGGGTCTCTTATCGACTCCGATCGAATTGGCGGGGGTCACGGGCGCATTGGGGATCGGGCTTTGGATACTGCGCGGGCTGGGTGCTATCTTGATCCTGGTCGGCGCATTTCGTGAGCTCCGGGATCGCGAGAATCCCCTTCGCTACTACGTGCTTCCCCTGCTCGCAACTCTAGTCGCGGGTGGAGTCGTGCTGGCTCAGGGCCTAAAGCAGCTTCTTCCTCGGGATCGGCCGAGCAATCTTGCTTTCGCGGTCCCCCAGGAGGAGATCTTTGCACGGAGCTTTCCGAGCGGCCACTCTGCCACCTCCTTTTCCCTTGCTTTCATGCTCTGGCTACTAACGCGAAAGACAGAATACGCGTGGACTGGCAAAGCTGCTCTTGCTTGGGCGGTGTTGGTGGGACTGAGCCGGATCTACCGAGGCGTACACTGGCCAACGGATGTGGTGGCGGGTGCCTTCGGAGGGATGTTCGCGGCGGCCGCCGTGTATCTCGTTCTCCTTTCAATCGGACATTTCGCGGGAATGCCCGAGTTGGAGACCGCTGTCGAAGAACCCGAAGTAGGCCAGGATGGATAGAGCCGCATTTATCGCAGCAGTCGCCGGGCTTGGCCTGGATCTCACGGAAGCGCAGATCTCTGAATTCGAGGCGTTTGAGGATCGGCTCTACGAAGCCAACGAGGTCATGAACCTTACGCGGGTTGCACGGGAGGAGTGCTGGTTCCGGCACTTTGTCGATAGCCTTTTGTTCATCGACTTGATCCCACAAGGCGCGAAGCTCGTGGATATCGGAACTGGTCCAGGATTTCCCGCATGGCCCATCGCCTGTGCGCGGCCGGACCTCGATGTGATGGCCCTCGACAGTTCCGGCAAGATGTTAGGATTCTTGACCAAGAATCCTTTGCCGAATTTGGCTACGCTCCAAGTCCGGGCCGAGGAGTGTCACCTACGAGATGCGTTCGACGTGGTGACGGGACGCGCAGTGGCTCCGTTAGCGATTCAGCTTGAGATCAGCGCCCACCTGGTCAAGTTGGGGGGCGCGGTGATTCCAATGCGCACGCCGGCCGACCGCCTGGATTTCGAGAAAGATCCCGGCGTTCTTGGACTGAAGCTTGAGAAGGCGATTGAGCGGACCCTTCCGGGAACGGACGTTGTGCGCGTATTCCCGATCTATCGGAAAGTTGAATCGACGCCAAAGCGGTTCCCTCGCACTTGGGCTGAGATTCGGCGCAAGCCGGTCATTTGAACTTCGGAGCGAGCTTCTTCGCGTCATCGCTATCGGGATCGAGAAAGGCGATCATATCGTAATCTGCCTTTGCCTTGTCCTTTTGGCCAAGCCCCAGATATCCAGCGCATCGCATAGCTAGAAGGGCGGTGCTCTTAGGGTCGAAGAGCAGACCTACCGAGGATTCTTCTACCGCGCCCTTGTAGTCCTGAGAGTTCAGTTTGTCCTTCGCGTTTTCTTTCGTCGTGATGATATAGAGCTTCACAAGGCTGCGGGCCGGCGCATAGTCCGCATCGGTGTCCAGGGCTACGACAAGGTCCCTCATCGCCCGCACGTAATTGCGCTGTTCCAAGTAAACACGCGCGCGCTGAGTCAGGTAGATCGGACTGTTCTGCTTGAACATTTTGATCGCGACGCTAGATTCTTGGAGAGCCGCATCGTACTTGTGCAGCTTGAAATACGAGATGGACAGAAGATGGTGGGTCTCGATCGCTGTATCCAAAATGGCGTCGATCGGATCCTTCGGGACGGTGGCGAGGCCCTGGGTGAACCGTTGAACCGCCAACTCGTCCTGGTCCAACGTTTGATAGATCTTTCCCGCTCCGACGAATGGGGCGATGTTTTTAGCCTGAACCTCAGACAAGCGATCGAAGATCTTCGCTGCCTGAGCTAGTTCAGCCTTCGCCTTGGCGTCGAGGGGCTCGCCGCGGTCGAACCGCTCGAGATTATCGAGGGAAAGCTTTTCTGCCTCGGCCAGACGCTCCTGATACTCAGCGGTGCTGTAAATCGGGCTGTCCGAGCTAGCAGGATTCGCCGCATTCCAAACGAAGTAGATCGCCACCAAAGCGATAACAATCCCGATGATCCAGTTTCGCTGGGTGTTATCGGTTCGCTTGGATTCAGTTGGCAACGATGTTCACCAATCGATCCTGTACAAAGATGACTTTACGGATGGTCTTGTCTTCCAGGTGGACTTGCACCTTGGGACGCGCTGTGGCTTCACTGACCACCCCATCTTGATCCGCGCCCTTCATCGCTTCCATGGTATCGCGCAACTTGCCATTTACTTGGATCGCGTAGTTTACGGTGTCCTCGACGGCCAGCTTGGGATCGAACTTGGGCCACTCCTCACTGTAGGTGAAACCCTGCTTGCCGATCGATTCCCACAGTTCATCCGCGGAATGGGGAGCACCCGGAGCGAGCAGCAGAATGAAGGTCTCGATAGCTTCGCTGGCGGCAAGGCCGTACGCGCGGCTCGGCTCTTTCGGTTGGCCATCAGTCAGCGCGTTCAGATATTTCATCAGCCATGACACGTACGTGTTGAACTGGAAGCGCTCAATATCCTCGGTGCAGCGTTGGATCGTCTGGTGGGTCGCACGTCTGACCAGCTTGGCCGCCTCGTCCATCTGCTCGAATCCGATCAAGCCGCGCCAGTCGGCGTCGTAGATCGGCAGCAGGTCCGAGACCAGTTTGAATATGCGGGTCAGAAAGCGGCTCGTGCCCTGCATCCCCTCGTTCGACCAGTTAACGTCGGCATGGAATGGCGCGACAAAGAGCAGGAACAGACGTAGAGCGTCGGCTCCGAATTGGTCCTTGGCGTCGTCGGGCGTGACGACGTTCCCCTTCGACTTGCTCATGCGGACCCAGCGCCAGATCACTTCTTCTTCCGGGAGGGATTTTGCTTCTTCCGGAGTGATGAGGATGCCGTCCTCACCCACTCCGAGGGTTTCGCCTGCCCTCGCTTTGCGATAGGGCGTGTGCCCGAGAACCTGGCCCTGGTTCTGCAGGCGCTGGAAGGGTTCCTGAACAGTCACCAGACCCTCGTCGAATAGCACCTTCGTCCAGAACCGCGCGTAAAGCAGGTGCATGACCGCGTGCTCGGCTCCCCCGACATAGCAGTCCACGGGCATCCAGTAGGCGGCCCGCTCCTTCGACCACGGCTGATCGTCGTTGTGGGGGTCGCAGAAGCGGAGGAAATACCACGACGAACAGGCAAAGCCCCCCATCGTGTCGGTCTCGCGCTTGCCCAGTCTGCCGTCCCGATCGCAAACGTTGACGAACTCGTCGATGTGAGCTAGCGGCGACGATCCGTCGCCAGCCGGCTCGTAGTTCTCAACGGCGGGCAACTCAACTGGCAGCTCGTTTTCGGGGACGGTCTGAAGCTCGCCTTCGTGGCTGTGGATGATCGGGATGGGGCAGCCCCAATAGCGCTGGCGTGAGATCAGCCAGTCGCGAAGCTTGTACTGGATCTTGCGTTCGCCGATTCCCAGAGCTTCCATCCACTCGCCCAAGCGGCGTTGTCCGTCTGGTACGCGGCATCCCGTGTACTCGCCCGAGTTGATCATGATGCCGTCTTTTGCCTCGTACGGGAGCGGATGCTCGTTGCCCTCCGCATCGGCGATGACGGGAATGATCGGCAGGCCAAACTTATCGGCGAACTCAAAGTCACGAGTGTCATGTCCTGGAACCGCCATGATCGCGCCGGTTCCGTAGGTGGCCAGCACGTAGTCAGCCAACCATATCGGGACGCGCTTGCCGTTCGCAGGGTTGATCGCGTAGGCTCCGGTAAAGACACCCGTCTTCTCGCGGTTGGTGGCAGTGCGATCGGTCTCGCTCAGCATCTTCGCCTGCTGCTGGTAGTCCCGGATGGCTCGCTGGTGCTCCTCACTTACCCTTGGCGTGATCTGTTCGACCAAGGCATGTTCGGGCGACAGGACGCAGAACGTCATGCCGAAGATCGTGTCGACGCGAGTTGTGAAGACGTCGAAGTGGAGCTGTCGCTCGGGATCTGGGCCGTCGCTATCCAGGTCGTACCGGCTAACCCCCTCGGACGAATCGGACCCGTCGGACTTGTCTGTGGAAGAGGCGACTTTCATTGTGAACTGCACGCCTTCCGAGCGGCCGATCCAGTTACGCTGCTGAGCCTTGATCCCGTCGGACCAATCCAGGTCTTCGAGATCGTCGATCAGGCGCTGGGCGTAATCGGTGATCTTGAAGAACCACTGGGGAATCCATTTCTTCTCGACAATCGCGCCCGAACGTTCGGCTCGGCCTGCGATGACTTCCTCGTCGGCAAGCACGGTCTTATCGACGGGATCCCAGTTCACGGAGGCCAGCTTTCGATAGGCCAGCCCCTTGCGGAACAGCAACTCGAATATCCACTGAGTCCACTTGTAGTAGCTGGGATCGCTGGATTTGAATGAGCGCGACCAGTCATAGCTGATCCCGATGAGATCCATCTGACGCTTGTAGTTCGCGGCGTAGCTGTCGATCATCGGCGAGGGATGGCTCTTTCGCTTGATCGCCTCGTTCTCCGCGGGCAGCCCGAATGCGTCGAAGCCCATTGGATGCAGAACGTTGTAGCCCTGCATGAATTTCATGCGGCAGATGACGTCTGTCGGAACGTAATTCCGGCAATGGCCGACGCTCAGTCCCGCCCCGGATGGATAGGGGAAGAAGTCCATTCCATAGAACTTCGGCCGTCCATCTTCTTCCCGGGTAAGGAAAAGCTCCGCCTCAGACCAACGTTGTTGCCACTTGCTTTCGAAGGTTGAGGGTTCGTAACGATCTGCCATGAAGCAGACAGTTTACTGGACACACCGGGTGACGGGTTACGGGCGTCGGTGTCCGGTCGGCCTCCGGGCGCGCAGGATGCGCGCGGTTCAACCGAGCCTTCGGCTAGGAGCCGACTGAAGTCGGCGGTAGACCCACCCAGTTCGCTGCGCTCACTGACCTCGCCCTCCACCTCGTCTACGACGCGGTGCAAGGGGAGGCTGGGGGAACGCTTACCAGGTCGAGTAGGCGCTGCCGTCGGTCGAGTTGCCCGAAGCGGAGGAGTTAACCTTGCCAACAGTCGGCGAAGTGGTTCCGTAGGTGAAAGCGCTGCCCGACACGGCATCGTTCACTTGAGCGTCGAGATAAGGACCATGCCAGTTGGCTGCGACAATCGCTTTCGACGCGCCGGCAGCGTCTAAGCCGGTGGCCGGAGCCGAGGCTGCTGTGAGAGCACTCAACGTTGCAGGATAGGCTCCGCAATCGTTCGAGAAAAGCTGGATTGCGCCGCGGTAGTGGCGCAGGTCGGCCTTCAGGGAAGCCTCCTTGCTCCTAAGTCCACTATTGATGAACTTGGGCAATGCGATCGCTGCGAGAACGGCGATCACGATGATGACGATCAGGAGCTCCATCAACGTGAAGCCTCGTGACCGGCTAATGCCTGACCTGTGCATGTCACTATTCTCGGGTCTTAATCGCGACATCTTTACATCCGCGCATCTTTGTGGCGATTAGCGTAGCTTCGCCGGGCCGGGGAGTAAGCTCGTTTCGTGATCAACGAGGACAGGCTGATCAGCCTCTTTAAGAATCTCTGCCTTATCGACGCGCCATCCCTTTCTGAGAAGGAGTGCGTGGCTTGGACGAAGAATTATCTTCAGGGCATCCCGGGGCTTCAGATTTGGGAAGACGAGGGTGGCGCGGAGATCGGGGGAAACGCGAACAATCTGATCGTGCTGCTCCCCGGAAACAAGCCCGGGGCGCCTCGGATCTTCCTTTCGGCTCATTTCGATACGGTCGAGCCGACGGCCGGGCTGGTTATCGAAGAGAAGGACGGGGTCTTCTATTCCGGTTCAGACACGATTCTTGGCGGGGACGACAAGGGCGGCATGGCGCCAGCGATCGAAGCGATCCAGTGCTTTGTCGAATCCGGTGATCCCCACGGTGACATTTACCTCCTGTTAAGCTGCGCGGAAGAGATCGGGTTGAAGGGAGCGGCCGCCCTCAAGATTGAGGAACTGAACCTCGACTACGGGTTTGTGTTGGACACCGGGCCTCCGGTCGGCACGTTTGTGACTCGGACGGCGACCCATGACAAGTTGGATATCCGGATCGTGGGCAAGCCTGCTCATTCGGGCAAGGATCCAGAGAAAGGCATCAATGCCATCCAAGTGCTCGCGCGCGCGGTCGATGGTATGAAGATCGGCCGGATCGGGCCGGAGACGACGGCCAATTTGGGCACCGTGCATGGCGGCACCGGCACGAACGTGGTTTGCGCGGAGGTCGTAGTCAAAGCGGAGGCGCGGTCGACGAACGTCGACGAGTTGGATGCTCAGGTCGAGCACATGATCCAGCGCTTCGAATCTGCGGCTCGCGATTTTGGCGCCGAGGTGTTCATAGATCACCTGCGACACTATCGGAGCTACACGATTCCTGAGGATGCGGAAGTAGTGCAGGTCGCTCAGCGAGCGTCGCGAGCTCTGGGCTTTGATCCGGCGCTGCGGACGACCCTCGGAGGGTCGGATGCGAACATCTACAACGCGAAGGGGGTGCCGACTATCGTCGTCGCGACGGCAATGGACAAGATCCATACCCACGAAGAGTGCCTCTCGCGGCAAGGGTTGATCGATACGGCTCGGCTGGCTTATCAGATCTGTTTGGAAGCGGCGCGTTAGGAGTCCGTGATTGAGCCGGTTTGTCCTCCTGGAAGTGAGCTTGCGAACTGGAAGGATCTGACCGTAGTAGGGTTCTGTCACCGCATGCACAACCCGATTCCAATTAAATCGTTCCAGTTCGCAGGCTCACTTCCAGGATGACAAAGCTAGTGAACAATCCGCCAATCCTCGCGTTATGCCCTCTCAGTACTCACTGAAGGGAGAACACGAAATCATGAAGAAGCTCATTACTTTGATCGCTGGCGCGGCACTGGTTGCCGCATTCTCGACCGCCGCTTTTGCCCAAGCCGCGGGACCAGCCGGTGGAACGATCCAGAACCAGACCCAGAAGGGCGGGCAGGCTGGACGGCATGGCATGAATCAGATGCGTATGATCAAGCAGCTCGACCTCACCAAGGAGCAGCAGAAGCAGGTCAAAGAACTCACGATCAAGTTCGCGCTGAAGGGACGAAACCAGAATCCGGCTGACAAGGCGACCAAAGTCGACCGCAAGGCGATGATGGAAAAGCGGCAGGAGTTTATGAAGGAGCTCACCAAGATCCTCACTCCGGCGCAGAACGAGAAGCTCAAGAAGATGACCGAAGATGCGAAAGCCAAGCTCGGCGATCGCGTACGCGGCGAGAAGGGGAAAGGCAACAAGGGTAAGGGCGGCGGCGCTGCAGGCGGTACGTCGACGGGCGGTACAACCAAGACCGGCGGCGGATAGTAGCTTGTGGCTTGTGGCTTGTGATGTTACAGGCTGGAAGCCTGCGCTACTACGGCTCGATTCACTCACTAGCCAGCAGAATTCGCGGCTGCGAGCCTTCAAGGATGGAGGTCGCGGCCGCTTTCATATCGTCCGTTGAGACGAGCGCCATCTGAGCCAGCAGCTTTTTGGCATCCCATTCGGTTCCCGTCTTCATCGGCCAATAAGCGGCCATGAAGGTTCGGTCGTGGAGCGATGTGGTTACGGGCCAATAGGGATTGAAGTAGAGCGGGCTCAGCTCTAGTCCTCTCAGTAGGATTCCCTCCGCCATTCCTCTAGCGCGGACGACGTCCGCATCCTTCCACTCGGCGACGGCGGCAAGCAGCTCCTCCTTCATGCCTTTGGCCATCTCGAAAGGGGCCGTCTTATCGGTACTGGCCATGATCATCCTGGGGGTGAAACCATCGAGGGTCGGGGTCAGAATCGCTTCCTGGCGATAGCTCCAGCCCTTCCCTTCCCTGAGTCTCTCGAACATGGCAGATCCCTTGCCGGAACCAAGGCCGATGATTGCCAGGAGCTTGACCGGCATTGCGGGATCGTTCCCCTGGATGGGTTTGCCTTGGAGCTCGATCGTGGAGAGCTTGCCCGGGACGGCCAGCAGGTCGTCGGGGGGATTCGCGTCCAGTGAGGGCTTGGCAGGGCGCTCGGTCTTCCAATCTTTGAGCTTTGCTTGCCAAATCGCCTCAGCCGCGCCAGGCTTTATCGGTCCACCAACACTAAGCCAAACGTTCTCCGGCCGGCAGACCCGGTGATAGAGGTCGACCAGCTCTTCGCGACGGATCCGCTCATAGCGCACCTTATAGGGCTGAACCGCGATGGCCCACATGGGTCGCTTTCGCGACGGGACCTCAGCCATCGCGTCATTCAGAGCAGCTGGCATCAGGCGCGAGTTATGGAGGATCTGGTCGACATAGCTGATCGCCGATCTCATATCGGAGGGCAGAACTCCGATTTGGATGCGCAGGTGATCCGGCATCAACGTGATTCGCAGGGTATCGCCAGCCTGGGCGGCAAAGTTCAGCATCTGAGGACGCGAAAGTCCGTCGACTTCCACCGCCATAGTGTCGGCCAGGATCTGCATCTCCGCAATCTCGTGGCCGCTTAGCTTGGGTAGAGGGACGATCGCCTGGACGCTCACGTAGGAGGCCGTGTTGTCCACGACTTCCATCACGGGATTGCCAGCATCTTGTAATGCGAGGACAAGGGCGGCGGCGGCGATCATCGGGCACCTACCGAGACAGCGGCAGTACCCGCGGTCAGCGCTTGAACTCCTTCCTCGAACTGCTTCTGGGTCATCGCGTCAAGCGCCTGCAGCATCATTTCGGGCCGATTCGATTGTCCCTGGCACAAAAGTAGCCCTCGCAGGAAACCGACCCCCTGCGGAGTCTGGAGCTGGCGTTCCACCCATTGGCGAGCCATGGCCCTCCCGCGAGGGTATAGGTCGGCTGGCCGCTGGAGCGAATCGATAAAAGCGCCGAGGCCGGAGCTGCTTTCGGTTCTGCCGATGAGGACGAGACCCGCGCGGTCGCTGGGCGTATAGATGACGAAGCAGCCTGCCAACTCGCTGGAGATCGCTAGCGAAGCGGCCAATGCGGCGACGGTTTGAGGCATTTTGAAACTGGGCACGATCGCCCCACGGGCCTCGCCGCTGGACTCGGCGGTTTCGCGGCCGGCCTTGCCGGCTCTCTTTAGGTCTGGCACCGCAAACTTAGACTTCGGCCGGGGCGCGAGCAACGCTTTTGCCATCTGCGTCGCCTTGTCCAGGTTGACCGGTCCCGCGATCACCAGGGCGAGGCCCTCGGCGGCAAACTGCCGGTCGAACACTTCGGTCAGCTTCTCGGGAGTAGCGCGGTAGATGGAATCAAACGTTCCCATTGGGTCGAGGCCAGCTTCGCCGTAGGCGCACTTCCAAGCCGCCGACGAGAGGGCCATGGGGCTGTCCACCATGGCGAACTCGTTCCGCATCACGCGCAGTTCTCGATCGAGCCTATCCTGAGTGAAGCTGGGTTTACGCAGCAGGGTAGCAAGAGTGTCCAGGCCCAGTTGGAGTTGATTCGGCCCTACGGTGAGGTCGATCTGCATTGCGTCCCGCAGGGTTGCCGCTTTCATAAAACAGGCTTGGGACTCCAACTTGCGATCTAGAGAACCGTCCCCTCTCATGAGCACGTGCTCCAGTAGGTGGCGGTAGCCGTGGGTCGCCTCCGTCTCAGGTATGTAGCGTGCAGATGCGAAGAGCTGAACGGAGATCACCGGCTCCTTCGGCATCGGCTCGACCAGGATGACCGCGTTGTTTTCGAGAACGGTTCTGAGGCGCGGAGGGTCCTGGATGGCAGGAGCGGCAATCGCAATGGCGGCGAGAACGGGGAGCATAGGAGGAACCTCTATTCTGACGGACTCAGCTCCGCAATTAGTGCATCGGTTCTTAGTCACGAGCCTTCGGCTCGTGGCCGACGGGACGTCGGCGCTCCCAGTTACTTCGCGGTTCGACCAAACATGCGCAGGATGGAGATGACATCTACGAAGTTCGAGATCTTAGTCATGACCTGCTGGAGGTGGACGGTATCGGTGACGTCGATCGTGACTTCGATCTCGGCCGTTTGATTCTGGAGGGTCTTGATCTTGGCGGCCGAGACGTTGGTCTTGGACTCTCCGAAAATCGTGGAAATATCCATCAGCAGGCCCTGGCGGTTGACCGCAATGATCTTGAGGGATACAGCATAGGAATGCCCGTCGGATGGCCAATCGTAGAGCAGCAGACGCTCCGGCTCGTTTGCCATGTAGTTCTGGGCATTGGGGCAGACCTTGCGGTGGATCATGATTCCGCGGCCGCGGGTGACGTAGCCCACAACCTCGTCGCCGGGGATCGGGTTGCAGCACTTCGCCCGATTCACCATGACGTTGTCGATTCCGCTGGTGAAGAGGCCAACCTTCCCTTCTTTAGTCCTCTGGATCTCGATCCGGTCCGTATTCGGCGCCTCTGGAACGGTGCCCCGCAGCTTCGCGATGACGCTTTGAACCGAGGCAAGGCCGGTGCCTACTTTCGCTAGGACATCGATCGCCGTTTCGACGCCACTCATCGATTTGGCGACTTCGTTGAGTTTTTCTTCTCCGAGGAATGCCTTGGGGTCGAGTCCGAGGAAGCGCAGCTCCTTATCCAGGGCTTCTTTGCCACGGGACGCGTCAGTATCTTTGCTCTGCTTTCGGAAGTAGGCGCGGAGCTTGTTTCTCGTGTGAGCTGACTTGATGAATTCCAGCCAGTCGAGGGAAGGCTGCGCGTTAGACCGGGTGATGACCTCGACGACGTCGCCGTTGTTGAGCTTGGTGCTCAGTGGCACCATGATCCCATTGACCTTTCCGCCGACGAGGGTAAGGCCAAGTTTGGTGTGGACTCGGAAGGCGAAGTCGACAGGGGTTGAACCTCGAGGCAGGTCGATGACATCGCCCTTCGGCGTGAATACGAAAACCTGCTCGCTGAAGAGGTCGGTGGACAGGGAGCGGAGGAAGTCGCTAGAGGATCGAGCGTCGGACGACCAGTCGAAGAGCTGCTCACGCAGGCCTTTGAGCCGTCGAGTCTCATCGGTTGAAGCCTGGCCTTCTTTGTATGTCCAGTGGGCTGCGATGCCGAATTCGGCCACTTCGTGCATCTCGACGGTTCGAATCTGGACTTCGAGTGGGCTTCCGCTGGGGCCAACCACCTTGGTGTGAAGCGATTGGTAGCCGTTCGCCTTGGGTTTGGCGATGTAGTCGTAAAAGAGGCCGGGAACGGGAACCCAGAGTTCGTGGACAATACCGAGGGCGAGATAACAGTCCGAGAGGGTCGGAACGATGATGCGAAGAGCGAGGAGGTCGTAAATCTGATCGAACTCGATCTTCTGCTTGACCATCTTATTGAAAATCGAATAGAGGTGCTTGGGGCGGCCGCGCACGTCTACGATCTTCAGGTTTCGGTGCTGGAATAGCTCCTTGAGCTTGATGAGGGCGTCGTTAAGCTCTTGTTCGCGCTGGCGACGGCTCTTGGCCACGAGGTCGGAGACGATCTGGAACTCGTGAGGGTGGAGATGCTTGAAGGCCAGGTCTTCGAGCTGCCATTTGACCTGCCAGATTCCGAGGCGGGCGGCTAGGGGGGCGTAGACGTCGAGAGTTTCGTTGGCGATCCGCGTTCGGCGGTGGGGCTCGAGCGAGTCGAGGGTCTGCATGTTGTGCAGGCGATCGGCGAGCTTGATGACCATGACCCGGAAGTCTTTGGCCATCGCGAGAAGCATTTTGCGGAGGCTCTCGGCGGCGCGGGTCGTTTCCGCGGTGGCGCGTTGGCGGTCGCTTAGTTCGCCGGCGGGCTTGAAACGCAGCTTCGTTACGCCTTCGACCAACATCAGGACATCATCGCCGAAGTGTTCGCGGATGACGTCGGGCGAGATATCTGTGTCCTCGATGACGTCGTGGAGCAGCGAGGCGATAATCGTGTCGTCGTCCATTCGCAGATCGGCGAGGATTACTGCTACGGCGAGCGGGTGGACGATGTAGGGTTCGCCGCTGTCGCGGCTTTGGCCACTGTGCGCCTTTTCGGCAAGGAAGTAGGCGTAGCGGATGCGGTTGATATCCGCAGAGGGGCGCTGCTCACGAATGGTGGCGAGTAGGCTTGTGAGCCCTTCGGGTTCCTCCCAATCGTGTCTAATCTCGGGTGCCGCGACCATAGCGTTGCCTGCTTCCGGTTGCGGTCAAGCGACTTCGATTGACCGATGCGTTTCGGCTGTACTTCAGTATACGTCGCAGGCAGCGAGCGTCGATCTTCATTCCTCCCGACCGCGTTTCCCTAGGGGAATGAAATCGGGAGGAACGAAGGGGTGTTGCGGTGAATGGCTGAGTTTTCTAACCACAGAAGTTCGCAGAAGGGCACAGAATTGTTTTAACCACTGAGTTCACTGAGGGGGCACTGATTTTGTGGATGATGTGTTGTGCCCTGGTGCGCTCCTGGGAAGTGAAACGCCTCGGGCCGAGGTGAGGCGCTGTAAGCACAAATAAGAACGGCGGCCCCGAGGGGCCGCCGATCCTGGTGTGGCACGCGCATCGCCTAGGCGGCTAGAGCGATGTGCTGTGCGGGCAGGGGTGCAAACCGTGCCTGGTGCGCAAAGGCAAGAAATTCTTCTTTGCCCTCCAGAACGTTTTGCAGATTCGAGGACACGTGATCCTCGATCTCGGTTGTTTCTTGCGGCACGGAGAAAACCTTCGCGGCGCCGTTGTCGAAAGCCTTTTCTTTCAGGCTCTCCAACACTAAGTTCATCGATTTGTCGAAGCTTGTGGCCTTCGAATAGTCCAGAAGCAGATAGAAGGGTTGGCCGTTCAGCTCGTCGAACAGCTCTACAACCTCTTCTGCGAAAGTCTTAATCTCGACCAAGTCGATTCTTCCACCGAGGCTGGCCTCGATTACGGGTTGGTCGTCAAATACACTCACCAGGTACATCCAATAGTTAGGGTCAAGTCCCTACCTCCACGCCCTGTTTTCCTCGTGTCGCGCTCGGAAAGGCTAGCAAATTGCGGGGTGTCGCAATAAGCTGGCACCCGCACTAGCTAGGCGGCTTACCGGCTGGTAATCGTTGTGGCTGGGAGGCTTACTTGCCAGTAGTAGCGCAGGCTTCCAGCCTATATTTTTATCTTGATGGATGCGGGGATACAGGCTGGAAGCCTGCGTTACTACGGTAGCCTCGTGTCCGTGCTTGGCGAATGGATGGAGCCGGAAGTCCGGGAACAGATCGAAATTCTGGCATCCGTGGGCGAGAGCTATGCTGAGCAACTGTCGGTCTTTCAAGGCAAATCCTTCGAGATGGTCCTGCTCGCGGCTCGCGGGTCTTCGGACCACGCGGCGCTTTATGCGCGATACCTCATCGAAATCCATCTCCAAATCCCGGCCGTTTTGGTCGCCCCTTCCGTTCTCACGCGATATCACAGTCAGGTCCGGTATCCCAAATCGCTCGTCGTGGGTATCTCTCAAAGTGGTTCGGGTCCCGACGTGGCAGAAGTCCTGGCATACGCAGGCAAGGCAGGGCATGAAACTCTTGCGATCACGAACACGCCAGGGTCGCTTCTGCACCAGGGGGCGAAGCACTGCCTGTTGCTAGGCATCGGGAAGGAACAGTCCGTTGCCGCGACCAAGACCTATTCCGCTTCCCTACTCGCTCTTTACCAGCTGGTTCGAGTCCTCGGGGGAAGTCTTCCCTCCCCGGCACTTCCCAGCGCGGACTGGATGGAGGTCTGCCGGTCGCAAGCTGAGAGCGATGCGCTGCGATTGATCGAGTTCAATCCCGTCTTCTCGCTCGGGCGTGGCTATTCTTTTGCAACTGCGAATGAGGCGGCGCTGAAGCTCATGGAGTGCGCTCTCATCCCGGCGAGGGCTTACTCGACCGCCGACTTTGAACATGGGCCTAAGGCCTTGGCGACTTCAGAAAGCGCACTCGTTGCTTTCAGCCAGATCAACCCGGCGCTCGAGAAGCAGGGAGCGCATTTGTTTAGAGCCCCGGTTCCCAAAGGGGTCGAGGAGGAAGTGTTGCCGATCTGGCAGATCTTCTACGGACAATGGCTGGCCCTCTATGCAGCACGGCTACGAGGCCACGATCCGGATCAGCCGCAGTTTATTCAGAAGGTCACGAAGACGCTCTGACGATCTCGGAGTAATGCTTCAACACAAAGGAACAAAGGGACAAAGGAAACAAAGAAGGAGATGTTCTCCTAGCTTGGGTTCCACCCGGAAAGTGAGCTTCCAAACCCATTCAATCCTTTGTTTCTTTGTGTTGAACTCGCTATGTTCTGACTACTGTCGACTCAACTTCTCGAACAGGTACCGCATGATCGTCGCGAAGACGTGCGGGCGGGACGTGTCTTTGCCGATGCCGTGATCGTCGCGCGGGTAGTACATGACGTCGACGTACTTGCCGTTATCGATGAACTTCTGCACGATGCGTGCATCGTCTTGGAACAGGACGTTGTCGTCCAGCATGCCATGAACCAGAAGCAGGTTGTCGTCGAGCTTGTCCGCGTAGGTAATCGGTGACGTCTTCTCGAAGATCTTGTCCTTGTCGTCCTTCACCAACCCGAGGCGGCGGCGTGTGTACCACTCGTTGTAGCTCTTCCAGTCCGTAACGCTGGCGACCGCCACCCCGGTGTCGAAGACACCCGGGTGGGTGAGGAGTGTCATGAGGGTCAGGTAGCCGCCGTAGCTCCAGCCCCAGAGGCCGATACGGTCCTTACGGACGTAGCCGAGTGAGCCGAGATACTCGGCAGCCGCTACGGCTTCATCGCCATCGACGAGACCCATCGTGTTGGCGTAGCCGCTGTTGAATTCGCCGCCGTAGCCCCAGGAGGCTCGGAAGTCGACGAGAAGCACGACCATGTCGAGCTCCATCGCCGCATAGTTCTCCATGTACCCGCCCCAGCTTCGCTTGGCCGAGTTCGCGTACATGTTGGAGAGGAAGGCGGGATGCTTCTTCTTCTTGTCGAGGCCGGGCTTGGTGACCAGGATGCCGTGGATCGTTTTGCCATCCTTCGACTTGAAGGTGACTTCCTTATAGTCGGCCCACTTAACCTTCGCGAATTCAGGCAGCTGGCTTTCGGTGAGCCGCTTGACCGATGGCTCGACTGAGTACAGCTCGTTGTTAATCGTCCGGTTGGCGGCGAGGGTGGCGATCTTGGTACCGTCCCAGCTCACGAGCGGGGAGCTTGTATCGTCGAATCCGGTCACGACGGAAACGCCGTCCGGCATCACCACATGCTCGGTTATCTTTCCATCTGGCTCGAGGATCGTGATCTCGGTGCTGAGCGGGGAGTGGGCGAGGGTGGTCAGGATGAGCCGGTCGCTGTCCTTGGGCCGCATGAGAGAGGCGACGTCGTGATCCTTGGCGTACACCTTGTCCAGGTTCTTGCCGTCGGGATCGACCTTCATGATCGAGCGGAAGGCGAACTTGCCGTCGATGATGTCCGTTCCGAAGAAAATCTTCTTGCTGTCGCGTGACCAGACTAGAGGCCGGAAATCGGGGATGTAGTTCTTGGGCGCCTTCTCGCTGTAGATGTCGGCTTTCTTGAGGCCGTCCGGATTGACAACGGTGATCGTGAATTCTTGGAAGTTGTCTTTGATCCAGCCGATCGCGATGGACTTGCTGTCCGGAGACCACTCAAGGCTCTTGAGCCACATGTAGCGCGGCACGCCTTCGACGAACTTGACCACGCCACCCTCAGCCGGGATGACTCCGATCTGCTGGTCGACGCTAAGGTCGCCGTTCCAATCGCGGGAGATGTTGACGACGGTAGCCTTTTCTTTGCTGAAGTCCATCATCACGTGCCGGCCGCTCTTGTTGCTGTCGTTCCAGCTGATCGCGATGTACTTGCCGTCGGGGGACCAGTCGTAGCCGGTGACCGAAGTGCCTCCCTTGGAGAGGAAGGTTAGCTGCTTGATCCGGCCGTTGCTTCGCTCCATCCGGAAAAGATTCGCGCCCTGCATGAAGCCGAGATACTTGCCATCCGGCGAGTAGCTGACGCTGAAGATGCCCTGGTTGGCATCCATGACCGGTTGGAGGTTGCCGCCGTTGGCGTCCATCGTCCAAACGCGACCCTTGTAGGAGAACAGGATCTCCTTGCTGTCTGGTGACCAGGAATAGCCGCCCGCGCCACCATCGTAGAGCTCGGATTCCTTCTTGGTGAGGTCGTCGCGGGTGTCGTCTTGGCGCGGAAGGTCGGTGATCGATTTGGATTCAACGATCATTTTGGACGCGCCGCTGGGATAGTCCATGACCCAGATGTCGAGCTTGCGCTCGCCAGTCTTATTCCAGCCGAAGACGATCTTTGAACCGTCCGGCGACATGGCGGCACCGCTCGGGGATCGGCCGTTGATGATCGGATATTGGTAGAAGCGCTCGAACGAGAACCCGTCCATTTTGGGGAGTTCGGTCGGTCCCGCCCAGGCGGCGGTGGACAATGCGAGAAGAAGGAAAGAAATGGCTTTCAAACGTCGGGGTCTCCTTGGTCGAATCAGTGCAGGTTTACCCCAGCCAGGGTGAACACAGTTCTACACTACGTCTGTTTACGTAGCACGGGTTTCCAACCCGTTTCTTTGCTTTGCCGTTGCGGGGAATTGTCGCATCCCTCCGGTACCGCGGATGTTGCCTGTCCTGGGGTAGGAACCCCAGGCTACAGATTGTTTAATGCCTCCGGCATTGGGGATCTGTAACTCCAAGAGTTTGCGTGGGATTGTCGCATCCCTCCGGGATGCCGGAATTCGGTGGCGTTGCCTGTCCTGGGGTATGAACCCCAGGCTACGAATTGTTTAATGCCTCCGGCATTGGGATTCGCAATTCCTGGAGTCGCGATCTAGGCTCGGGCCTTAATGGGGATGCCGGAATTCGGCGGCGTGCCCGGTCCTGGGGTAGGAACCCCAGGCTACAGATTGTTTAATGCCTCCGGCATTAGGGTTCGAAGCCACCTTTCACAGTTCTGGACTAGAGGCACTCGCTCTCAAGAGTGGCTTGGCGGATCCGGCACTAGCATCGGACGCGATCTACCAAAGTTGCCCTCTAGGCGAAGATGCGGGCTGACGGTAAAGGCCAATCGCGAAGCGATTAGACAAACCCTAGCCTGGGTTCATACCCCAGGTCGGGGAACACCAACGAACCCCGCATCCCGAAGGGATGCGACAATCCCATAAGGTCAAGCATCTAGACGGGTTTGGCGGTAGACCTTAAAGCTGGTGGTGCCGGGGGTTTCTTCAAATTGGGTTGGAAACCCATTACACCCACGGGTTAAAAACCCGTGCCACGAAAAAACCCCTAAGCTTGCTCTGCTTGGGGGTTCTTCTCAATGGGTTACAAACCCATTCCACCCACGGGTTGAAAACCCGTGCCACTCTTACTTTTCGCGGAGGGGGAGGCCCATGGCCTTCAAGAAGACTCGGGCTTCCTCGTCTGTCTTCGCGGTCGTGCAGATGATGATGTCCATACCTCGGATCCGGTCGAACGTGTCGTAGGGAATCTCGGGAAAGACTAGCTGCTCTTTTAGACCGAGCGCGTAGTTGCCTCGTCCGTCGAACGACTTGGGCGAAAGGCCCTGGAAGTCGCGGATACGGGGGAGAACAACTGTGGCGAGCTTGTCGAAGAAGTGGTACATCCGGTCGCCGCGGAGGGTGACCTTGGCACCGACCTTCATGCCCTCTCGAAGCTTAAAGTTCGAGATAGCTTTCTTGGCGGTGGTGACGATCGGCTTCTGGCCGGAGATCAGCTGCATGTCTCGAATGGAGTTCTCGAGGTGCTTGGGATCCTTCTCGCCGGTTCCCGTGCCCATGTTGATCACGATCTTCTCAAGACGCGGGATCTGCATGGAGGAGGTGTAGTTGAACTGCTCCTTGAGCTTGGGCGCGACGTCGTCTGCAAACTTCTTTCGAAGACGCGGCTTGGGCAGGTTTACAGGTCCTGTCTGCGTCTCAACCGTCGATGATTCGTTCTTATCTTTCCGGGCCATTTTCTTCTTCCTGTTTGCCTGATTTCTGACCAGGCGGATTCCCTGAGGGGGTGATGATTGAGTGGGTGAGTCGGTGAACTAGGTCACCGTCTCACCCACTCACCGGCTCACCTATTCAGCTTTTTCGTACGGCGCCTCGACGAGCGTTTCTCCGCTCTTCTTGGCATATCGAATAATCTTGCCGCCTTCCTTCTTGCGGCCGACTCGGGTCGGCTGTCCGTCCTTGGGATCGAGCACCATGAGGTTGCTGGTGTGAATCGGGACGGGAATGCGGAGTCGCGTGCTCTTCTCGGCTTGGGTCTTCGCCTTGCGGTGCTTGATCGCGGAGTTCAGAGGAAGCGGCTGCTCGGGATTGTCCTCGTTGTTCTTGAGGATGATCGCCTTCTGCTCTTTGGGGGAGACGGCGTAAACGTAACCGATCTCGCCCTTGTCCTTTCCGGAGATGATCATGACCTGATCGCCCTTTCGGACCTTGAGCTTAATGTGCTTGGCTTGCTGCTTTAGTTCGGCTTTGGTCGGCATCTTAGAGGACCTCCGGTGCGAGCGAAACGATCTTCATAAAGTTGCGGTCGCGAAGCTCGCGGGCGACCGGGCCGAAGATGCGGGTGCCGCGGGGCTCGAGGTTCGCCGGGTTGATGACGACGCAGGCGTTGTCATCGAAGCGAAGGGTGGAGCCATCCACACGGCGGGTCGCCTTCTTGGTTCGGACGATAACCGCTTTGATAACATCGCCCTTCTTAACGGGCATGTTCGGGGTGGCTACCTTTACCGAGGCAACGATGAGGTCGCCCACGCGACCGTATCGCGGCTGGGATCCCTTGAGGACGCGGATGCACATGACGATGCGCGCGCCTGAGTTGTCGGCCACTTTGAGCCGTGAGAACTGCTGAACCATTTTGTTTGCTTCCTGTTTCGCCAGAGGCCATTCCGGTCGTTGCCGGGGGAGGCGTAGCAGAGGGGCGTTGGGCCTTAAGGCGTTAGGCGTTAGGAGATCAATCCGAAACCAAAGCCGAATACCCAATGTCCTCCTTTACTTAACTTTCTCTAGAATCTGCGTGACGCGCCAGCGCTTGTCTCGCGACATCGGGCGGGTTTCCATGATCTCGACTCGATCACCGATGTCGCAGCCAACTTCGTCGTGGGCCTTGAACTTGTTTGATCGGATAACGACCTTGCCGTAAATCGGGTGCTGGGTGCGGCGCTCGATGAGCACAACCACCGTCTTGTCCATCTTGTTGGACACGATCAGACCCTCGCGGGTCTTTCTTGTGGACTCCCGGGTGGATTCCACAGCGCCGGCTGCCTTAGGCGCCTTCGGAGCCTTGGGCTTGGCGGGGGCTTTGGCCTTGGGTGCGGTGGCTGCCTTGGGCTTGGCGGCGGCCTTCGGCTTAGCTTCTGCTTTCTCAGCCATTCTTCTTCTCCGTGATCACGCCGAGCAGGCGTGCGATGTTGTGCCGGCGAATCTTCAGGCTGGCGGTGTCGGTGATCTGCCGGAACACCAGATCGCGTCGTGCTTTGTAAAGCGCGGCTCGCTCCTGGGCCACCATCTCTTCGAGCTCTGGCACGCTCTTCTCTCTCAAATCTGCAGCTTTGTAGTCCTTCATATCTCTGGGGACCTCCGGGTATGGATGGAGGAATTCACCCGCGTCCGGGCACAACACAGCCCGGCAACCAGAGGATGATACCCGAACGGCTCAGCAGGGTCAATGGGGGTTTCGCAACGAGTGGGGTCTTCCTGCCGTCCTTATCGAACAAGCAATGCAAAGTCCCCCGCAGCATCGAACCACTTTCGGGCCGCGTGGCATCCATCCGGCAATCCGCAAGGTCTGGCTGTTCTCAAATCTGATGACCTTCGGCACATTCGCGTTGATCTTCGGGGGAGTCGAGTTCACTCTGCTGCGGGCGTTTCATGCCCCCTGGCGGATCCCCTTCATCGCACCCGCGGCGTTGGTGATTATTGGGTTCGTGTCCGCGGGCTTCGTCAAGCGGCAGTGGCAGGCTTGGAGCTATGAGGTCACGGACAACGAGGTGATCCTCGCTTGGGGCTTGTGGAATCGCACCCGCCGTTTCGTGCCCCGGGATCGTGTTCAGCACGTGGACATCACCTCGGGCCCTATCGCTAGGCATTTCGGTTTGGCCCATGTCCACCTTTACGTTGCGGGCGCTCATGGTGCGGTTGGCGGCATCCCTGGGTTGACGCCGCAAGAGGCAGATGATCTTCGCTTAATGCTCGTAGAGAGCCAGGCCGAGCATGTTTGAGCAACCCAGGCGGTTGCACCCTGCCTCCATTGTCATCAATTTCGGCACCTATTTCGTCGCCAGCGTGAAGGCCCTCGCAGCGCCTCTCTTCGCGGCGATTTTTGCGGGTAGGAAGTCGGAAGGGCATATTGTGACCCTGATGTTCGGAGGGATGTTTGTCCTGGTTGGCGGGATCGCTCTGGTCGGCCCGCTACTCCATTACTTATCGACCACCTACGTCATCGAAGGCGACGCGCTAGTCATATCGAGCGGTTTCGTTTTTCGGAAGAAGCGCACGATTCCGTTGTCGCGCATCCAAACGTCAATGTCCAGCGCACGTTGTGGCATCGACTTCTGGGCGCGGCTGCCGTAAAGGTCGAGACAGCCGCCGGTGGAAAAACAGAGGGCGATCTGGCCGCGCTCTCGTTGGAGGATGCGAATCATCTCCAGGCGGTGCTCCTGCAACGAGCGCAGGCTGATCCGGCCGAAGCACCCGCAGCTCCGCCACCCGCCCTCTATCAGCTCTCGACAAGGCAGGTACTCCTTGCCGGCGCCCTTGGAAATCGCGTGCTTTACATCCTGGGAAGCATGCTCGCCGTATTCCAGTTTGAAGGATCGCACCAGTTCCTCAAGCCCGCGCTTCAGTATCTCGAGAAGCTGTCGCCGGTGACGTCGATTTTGGCGGCAGCACTATCCTTTGTCGTCCTATTCATCGTCGGATGGCTTGTTTCGATTGGAATCTCGGCGACCCGCTTCTACAACTTTCGCATCGAGAAGCACGATCGTGGGCTATTGCTGACCCACGGCCTGATTTCTCAGTTCCGAACCATCGTTCCGGTTGGGCGTGTGCAGGATGTGCGGGTCGTGGAACCGGTTCTGTTTCGCGCTTTCGGATACTGCGAGGTGTACGCAGATACAGCGGGATCTTTCGACAAGAAGGATATTGCGGCGGCAAACAAGGTGTGCCCCATCCTGCGGGAGAGCGAGGTGAGCCAGATTGGCAAACTGCTTCTGCCGGAATTCGCCTTCGAATCGCTTTCTTGGAAGAAGGTGGATCCCAAAACGATCGGCCGCCATGCTTGGCGGCAATTCGTGTTTTGGGCGATTCTGTTGGGCTACCCGCTTTGGCACTTCCTTCACTGGCATGCCTTCTGGGCGGCATTTCCATTGGCCGCTTGCTGTATCGCATCCGGCGTGATCTATTACCGGTACGTGGGCTATGCGCATACCTCCGACATTTTGGTTTCGCGCCGTGGTGTTTTCCGGAAGCAGGCCACGGTGATCCCCTTTGACCGAATCCAGCACTATACGATCAATCGGTCGTTGACCCAAAAGTGGCTTGGTCTTGCTTCGGTGATGGCGGTCAGCGCCTCGTCGGCGGGACACCCGATCATCATCGACGACATGCCTCTCGCCGCTGCTGAACATCTACGTGAGATCGTCGGCGCGAGCATCCGGAATCATCTGGGTTCGAGAAAGGGCGGGCTCTAGAATAGCGAAGAATATCTCGGACCCAAACGGTGAGTCGGTTAGTCGGTTAGTCGGTTAGTCGGTTAGTCGGTTAGTCGGTTAGGGGTGGATGGGATTTTTAACGGCAGAGTTCGCAGAACGGCACAGAATTTTATAACCACTGATTTTCACTGATTGACACCGATGGGGATATCACCTCCATCACCTTCTCCGCCGCAACAAGAGGGGAGTCCGCAAACAGAAAAGCCCCGGCTAAAGGCCGGGGCTTTTGAACAGGCTGGAAGCCTGCGCTACTATGCTGCGTCTTCTGTCGTCGACGGCTTGTGGGCCGGGACGGCTTCGAAGTCCGCCTTGGTGGCGAACTTGCACTTGATCGGCAGCTTGAACATGGCGAGTCGCATGGCTTCTTTGGCCACTTCGGTCGGGACGCCGTTCATCTCGAACATGACGCGGCCCGGCTTGACGACGGCTACCCAGCCATCGACCGGCGCCTTACCCTTACCCATACGGGTTTCGAGCGGCTTTTTGGTAAAGCTCTTGTCCGGGAAGATTCTGATCCAGACCTTTCCACCACGCTTGATGTGGCGAGTCATCGCGATACGAGCGGCTTCGATCTGCCGGGAGGTGATCCACGACGGCTCGAGGGCGACCAGGCCGAAGTCGCCGAAGGAAATGCGATTTCCTTGGGTTGCCTGGCCCTTCATGCGGCCGCGGTGCATCTTGCGGCGGCCTTCCTTAACTCTCTTGGGCATTAACATTAGGCTTCACCACCCGTTGCTTCAGGAGCCGGGGCAGCAGGAGCTGCGGGAGCCTCGGCCGGAGTCTGCGTTGCACCGAATGCCTCTCCGGCTTCCGGCTTCCGCTCTCGTCGCTGCTCTCGCTCGCGCTCGCCGCGGGTCTGCGGCTCGTGGACGCGGCGCTCGGGGAGCACTTCGCCCTTGTAAATCCAAACTTTGCAGCCAACCGATCCGTAAACGGTGTGGGCAGTTGCCTGGCCGTAATCGATGTCGGCACGAAGGGTGTGAAGCGGGATCTTGCCCACCTTGTCGCCTTCGCGGCGTGCGATTTCCGAACCGCCAAGCCGTCCAGAAACCTGGACCTTGATGCCCCGGCCATTCATTCGCATTGCTCGGGTCATCGCCTGTCGCATGGCGCGGCGATGGCTGATTCGCTTTTCGAGCTGCATGCAGATGTTCTCGGCGACCAGCTGAGCGTCGAGCTCCGGCTGGCGGACCTCGGTGACGTTCACCTGAACGACGTTCGTCGGATCTTGCCGGCGAACCTCTCGGTTGAGGATCTCGGTGAGCTCGTCGATACCCTTACCGCCGCGGCCGATGATCGCGCCAGGGCGAGCGGTGAAGATGTTAACCTTCACGCGGTTCGCGGCTCGCTCGATCTCGACTCGCGAGACGTTGCCTAGGCCGACGCGTCGCTTGATGAAATCTCGGATCTTGTGATCCTGCAGCAGCGCGGGGCCGTAGCCCTTCTTTCCGTAATACCAGTGGCTGTCGAAGCCTCGGATGACTCCAACGCGAAAACCAACTGGGTGAATTTTCTGACCCATTACTCTTTCGCTCCTTCGCCTTCCTCGGCGGTCTCCGGCTCGGCGCTTCCCTGCTCTTCAGGGGCCTCGCTCGCTTCGACAGGGGTGGCGTCTTCCGCCGGAGTTTCCTCGGCGGCGGCCACTACTTCTTCTTCGACTTCTTCGACAGCCGGTGCTGCGGCAACGGCCTCTTCAGCCTTCGTAGCCTTGGCGGCGCCCTTCTTGCCCTTTACCGGAGCAGCGAAGGTCGGCCGGGGCTTGGCCTTCGTGCCGTGCGGCTTGACGGGCTTTTCGATCGGAGCGTCTTCGACGACGACAGTGATGTGGCTGGTCTTCTTGAGGATCCGATTGCCGCGACCTTGAGCACGAGCTCGCATTCGCTTGAGGCGGGGACCTTCGTCGACCGTGATCGCGGCGATTTTCAGCGTCTCGGGAGCAAGGTTGTTGTTCTCCTGAGCGTTGGCCATCGCGCTGATCAAAACTTTGCGGAGCGCAGCGGCGCTCTTGCTGGTGTGATAGCGGAGCAGCGAAGCTGCGTGCGCGGCATTCTTGCCTCGCACCTCGTCCGCAATGATGCGCACCTTACGAGGCTGCACGCGGACATATTTGGCTATAGCTTTTACTTCCATGGTTGTTCCCTTCGGGAGCCTTGAGCTTTAAGCTTTGAGCCTTGAGAATTCTCTCAACGCTAAAGGCTTAACGCTAAACGCTTCTACCGAATACGCGTCCCCCTGTCCGCCAGCTGGCCGCCGTGGCCGCGATAGGTTCGCGTCGGAGCGAACTCCCCAAGCTTGTGGCCGATCATGTTCTCGGTCACGAACACCGGCACATGCTTGCGTCCGTCGTGGACGGCGAACGTGTGGCCGATCATGTCGGGGATGATGGTGGAGCGCCGGCTCCACGTCTTGACGAGTTTCTTTTCGTTTCGCTCGTTCATGGAGTTGACCTTCTTGAGAAGATGGTCGTCCACGAAGAACCCTTTCTTTAAACTTCTAGCCATTCTTGCGATTGCGGATTTTGGATTTTGGATTTTGGATTGGGTCCTTTCAAACCACAAGCCACAAGCCACAAGCCACATCCGGCTTCCTCCTGTGTTAACCTTCCCCGAGTTCTGTCGGGGGGCAGTGCACCGGGGAGGCGTTGGGTATTGGGTGTTGGGTATTGCGAATGCCGCCATACCCAATACCTAAAACCTAATACCTTCCCCTACTTAGAACCCCTCCGGCGCACGATGTACTTGTTCGTGCGCTTGTTGTGGCGAGTCTTCGAACCGAGAGCCTTGTTGCCCCAGCGGTCGACCGGACCCTTCTTGCGTCCAACCGGAGATTTCGCTTCACCACCACCATGGGGGTGATCGCGCGGAGACTTGACGACGCCGCGAACGTGCGGCTTGCGGCCGAGGCCGCGGTTCTTACCGGCTTTACCGATCGATTCGTTCTCGTGCTCGGCGTTGCCAACCTCACCGACCGTTGCCCGGCAGGTGTTGTGAACCATTCTCATTTCACCGCTCGGCAGTCGAAGGGTGACGTAGTTGCCTTCCTTCGCCATGACCTGAGCGGATGCGCCGGCGGAGCGGACCATCTGGCCACCCTTGTTCGGCTGCAATTCGATGTTGTGGACGAGCGTTCCAAGGGGGATGCTCTTGAGCATCAGGCAGTGGCCGGGAAGGATGTCGGCTCCCTCGCCGCTGCGGACGCGCATTCCAACGACCAGGCCCTTGGCGGCCAGGATGTACGCCTTCTCGCCGTCCATGTAGTGGAGCAGAGCGATTCGGCAGGTTCGGTTCGGATCGTATTCGATCGCGGCAACCTTGGCCTCGATGCCATCCTTCTTACGCTTGAAATCGATGATTCGATATCGGGTTTTGTTGCCGCCGCCCCGGTTGAAGGAAGTGATTCGGCCGTAATGGTTACGGCCACCGCTCTTCGGCTTCGCGCTGGTGAGCGACTTCTCCGGTTTGCCCTTCGTCACTTCCTCGTAGGTCGAGGAAATCATGAAGCGTCGTCCGGGTGACGTCGGCTTGTACTGTACTGTAGGCATCTTGGTCTGCTTTCCTAAATCTGTGGTCCGCGCCGGTCGATTCCTTGACGCGCGACGCGATCCGGCCCACTGAGCCGAACCGAGAGATGATACCCAGTTCCCTGTTGCTTGCGCAACTTGGGGTGTGGCTTGTGATTTGTGGCTTGTAATGCCCCGACAGGCCTGTGTCCCGCGGCTAAAACCCGAGGTCCCTGTTCGTTGCTCGTGATCGGCTGTAATTCTGAGCTCCGGCATCGATGAGCGAAGCGAATGATGGCCGGACGCGAAGAACCTAATTGGAAACGCCGCCCGTTATCGCCTACACCACCCCCTTTCTATTAGATTCTTCTGCTCCACGCGAGCTCGCACGCTCGCAACGCGTTCGCTTCAGAATGACAACCCAAAGCGGGCACTTCCCTTTACTGGCCATCCGTAGCACAATGCACTCTATGTCCCGGCTCGCTTCCTTCCTCGCCTTTCTTTGCCTATGCGCTCTCGGATGCGCTCAGGGGCTCGATTTTTACCCTGTCGATGAGCTCGACAAGACTCCCCCAGCTGAGCTAAAGGCTCGCCGTGCAGAGATCAAGAAGACGCTGGGAGCCGGAACCGTCGGGGTTTTCTTTACCAACCCGACCCGCAACCGAAACAACGACGTGGACTTCCTCTTTCGGGGAGATTCTAACTTCTTGTACTTGAGCGGATTCGAGGAACCCGACTCTGCGCTGATTCTCATCCCAGACGGAGCTACCGTCGACAATCGCCGCACGACTGAGATCCTGTTCGTGAATGAAGCAAACCAGAACTCGATCACCTGGCTGGGTTACCGGATGGGGGTCGGGAATGCGGAGAAGCTGCTCGGAGTGGAGATGGCGCTGCCGAATCGGCGATTCCGCGAAGTTCTGATTTCGATCGTCAAGCCAGGGACCAAGCTCACGATGGGTCAGTTGCCACAGGGGGCGGTTGGGACGGTGAAAAGCATGATGGATGCTTTGACCGCCTACCGGACTGAGAACAACCTGCCGGCCGGTCCTCGAGTCAACCAGCAGTTCTCGACGATGCGAGCCGTCAAGTCCCCCTGGGAGATCCAGATCATGAAGAAGGTCTGCGACATCTCCGCACGGGCTCACGTTGCGGCGATGAAAGCGATGAAGCCGGGAATGCGGGAGTGGGAGATCGGCGCGTTGGTCCAGTACGTGTTCGCGAAGGAAGGGTGCGAGTACACCGGCTATCCCCCAATCTGCGGGAGCGGACCGAACAGCACGATCCTTCACTACGAGGCAAATCGGCGGCTCATGAAGGATGGCGACATCTTCTGCATGGACTCCGCGGGCGAGTTTCACAACTACAGCGCGGACGTGACGCGCAGCTTCCCCGTGAATGGCAAGTTCACACCAGCGCAGCGGGCGATCTACCAGGTCGTGTACGACGGCCAGGAGATCGGGATCCAAATGTGCCGGGCCGGGGCCTCATTGGGAGCGATTTCTAACGCAATCAACAAGAAGATGGCGGATGGCCTGATCGCGCTTGGGATTATCAAGAACGCGAGCGAACTGGGCACTTACTACATGCACGGGTTCGGCCACGGGATCGGCCTCGACGTTCACGATCCCCTTCCGGGAACTTTGGCTCCGGGCATGTGCCTGACGGTGGAGCCGGGGATCTACATCAAGGAAGGCAGCCCCTGCGACAAGAAGTGGTGGAACATCGGTATCCGGATCGAAGACGACATTCTCGTGACGTCGGGCGATCCGGTGAATATGTCGAAGGCTTGCCCTCGGAAGTGGGATGAAATCGAGAAACTGATGGCAAAGTAGCACGGGCGGCTAGTCATGCCTCGACGGCGCCTTTAGACGCAGGAACGGACTCGGAGCAAGCTGTCGAGGCGTCAGCAAAAGGCAACTTGAAGCCTCGACAGCTTGCCTGTGATGTTCGTTAAGTCAGCGTTTGTTGCGCTGCCGAGGCATGACGCTGAGGCATGCGACGTGACAACTCGCCTTCGGATCGTGGCCGGCGAGACGCCGGCGCTCCCAGTTAGGGCTTGATCTCGATCTTTGAGACGGCCACGCCGTCAGGCGACATGCCCGCCTCTAGCTTGCCCACGACTTCCAACTTCTGGAGGTCGATGACGGCGACGGCAAATGCCCATTGCACCGCGGCATAGGCATACTTGCCATTGGGATGGACGGTGACGCCGACTGCCCCAGGATTTTCACCGCTCTGTTCAGATCTGAACTTCTCAGAACCGCCGTTCATCGAGATCTTTTTGACGACCTCCATCTTGGCTGCGTCGAACACGGTCAAGGTTCCCGAGACTGGAGTCGGGATAAGCACCCGCTTCCCATCAACGGTGAACTGAGCCCTATACGGCCGGCCCTCCGTATCGATCGTCTTCACGGTCTCTCCCTTTCCCGTGTCGACGACCGACACCGAGTGCCGAACCGTGTTGCCAGTCCAAATCCACTTGCCATCCGGTGAGATGCCGATTCCCTCTGAGCCTTGGCCCACGGGGACCTGCCAAAGCTTCTTGCCGGTTGCGAAGTCCATGGCGCTCACATCGCTGCTGCCCACGTTCGCGGTGTAGACGCGCTTGCGATCGTTCGCGAGCGCGAGCATATGGGAGCCCTTCCCTTCCGTGGCAATCGGCCGCTCGACCTTGGCGTTCTTCACGTCGACGAGGACGACGTTTGCGGTCGTCTCGCTGGTGCAGACCAGCCGGTTCTCGTCCACCCAGGCCACACCATGGGGTCTCGTATAGGTGCCGAGTTCGATTGTCTTCACCACCTCGCCCTTCGGAAGCTCGATGATCGTGAGCGAGTGTCCTGGCTCCCGGGCTCCGTAGTTGGTGACGGCGACGAGCTTTCCGCTCGGTGACACCGCGGTCTCGTGGGGTCCTTGCCCGGTTGGGACTTTCTTGACCAGCTTGCCGGTCTTGAGTGAGGACAAGTACACGTTGTGCTCAGCCTGGTTGCAAACGATCAGGGTGCCCTCCGTGGATGGGTACGGGGTCAAAGCGAGTCCGGCGAGCACTGCGAGGGTGAGCATTTGGGAATAGCTTACGTCCGCAATCGTTCCTGTTGTTCCTAAGAGCGATCTGGCAGTCGGCTAAAATGCCCTGCATGAAAGTGACTTTGGCGAGAGCCCTCAAGATCAAGAATCGTCAGGTGAGAAAGGTGACGGAACTGCAGCGCCGGATTCAGGAAGCGAACAGCTACGTAAGCGGGTCGGAGCCAGAATTCGATGCCAAGGCTCTTTACGTAGAGCTTCAAACCCAGGTCGACCTCGTCGCCTCGATTAAGGCCGCGATCAATGAGGCGAACACTTCTATCCAGGCCGACATCTACCGGATGGCAGAGCTAAAAGGCTTGGTGCAATTCCTGCGCGCCCTGAGTACTCAGCGAGGCAAAGTCGTTCTAGGATATATGTCTGGGGACCCAGTCGACTACGAAGCTCAGATCACCGCGCAAGAGACCTCCGACGAGATTGAGCGTCTGGAGGCGGAGATCGATCGTATCCAGGATCGTTTGGATCAGTTCAACGCAACGACTCAGATCGAGATCGATGTGGCAGAATAGCCACGGGTCGGGATGCGACAGTTCAACCAACCTTGGATGAACATCCACTCCTGAAAAGATGCCGATGATGATCTCGATTGCCGCTCTTTCAAACGGCGACTCAAGATTCAATTCGCAAGGTTAAAGGCGCAATTCTCAAGCCTTAAAACTCTTTAGAACTGTTAGCACCGGCCCATTCATTTCTAGGTCCGCATTGGGACGCTTGTTATCTGGAAGTCAGCTTGCGAACTGAAGAATCTACTTCCAATCGGGCTTTGTCTCTAACAACAGAACTCAACTCCAACTAGATCCTTCCAGTTCGCAGGCTCACTTCCAGGATGACAGGCGTCCTGTCAAGTCGCTCATCCAACCTGTCACAAGCAAAGGGGGTGAGTCGCCGACTCACCCCCTTTCCGACTCACGGTCTCAGCGATTAGACGCCGTAGTCTTCCAGCGTCTGGCCTGCGCCTAGGGTGACGATCGCCTTCTTGCGATCCGGCTCGTAGCCTTGGCTCTTGTGGGAGCGGCGGCGCTTCTTGCCGAGAACGCGGACTGTTCGGACCGAGCTCACGCTAATCGCTTCGTCGACCTTCTTGCCCGAGTTATAGATCGCCTCGATGGCGGCCTTGATCTCGAGCTTGTTGGCGGTGGTCGCGACTTCGAACGTGTACTTGCGCACGATCTTCGTCTCGTCCTGGATTCTCTGGTCGCCGTAGCTCATCTGAACCGATCGCTCGGTAATGCGCGGGCGGATAATGATCTGATGTGGGTCTTTCACTTGGCCCAAACCTCCTCGATCTTCGCCAGCGCGTCCTGGGCGATGATGATCTTGTGAGCGACGAGCACGTCTCTTGCGGAGAACGGCTGCGCCTTCTCTTCCTTGTTGTTCGTCGGAGCCGTTCGGACGGTGACGTTCTTCAGGTTGCGGAATGACTTGAAGGTCACTTCGTCGTAGGCCGGGAGCACCACGAGGACGCGGCGCACATCAGAAAGCCCATGAGCTTTGAGGAGATCATGGGCCTGCTTCGTCTTCGGCTCGGCGAATGTCAGGTTGTCGGCGACGGTGACGTTGCCGGCATCGAGGTGCGCAGCAAAGGACGTCAGAATTGCGGCCCGTCGTTCCTTCTTGTTGACCTTCTTCTCGTAGTCTCGCGGCGTCAGAGCGAGAGCCATACCGCCGTGCGCGTAGTGCGGGGCGCGGATGGTTCCCTGCCGGGCGTTACCCGTCTTCTTCTGCTTGTACGGCTTGCGGCCGCCGCCTCGGACTTCGCTGCGAGTCTTGGTCTTCTGTGTACCCTGTCGCTTGTTCGCCTCTTCAGCGACGATCGTGCGATGGATAGTGATGTGGCTGGCCGTGGCTTCCGTCAGTTTTTCGCTGAGGTTGTGCTTGCCGACGACCTTGCCGTCTTTTCCTTTTACTTCTATCGTAGTTGCCATCGGTCTTACCTCGCCGCCTTGTTGATCACAACCAACGCGCCGTTAGGTCCGGCGACGCTGCCGTCGACGAGAATCAAATTGCGCTCGGAATCGACGCGGACGACCTTGAGGCCCTTCTGCGTCACCGTGTCGCCGCCCATGCGCCCCGGCCGCCGCGAGCCCTTGAAGACTCTCTGCGGACCCGTCGCACCGTTCGAGAGCGGACGCCGGTGGGTCATGTAGCCGTGGGTCATATGCTGACCCTTGAAGTGGTAGCGCTTCACGCCACCCTGAAAGCCTTTGCCCTTGCTGGTGCCAGTGACCGTGATCTTGTCGCCTTCGGCGAAGATGTCGGCCTTGATCTCCTGACCAAGCTCCAGTCCATCGGTTCCGTCAACGCGGAACTCCTTAAGGGTTCTCAGATTTTTGGAGACGCCCGCCTTCTTGAGGTGGCCGAACTTGGGAAAGGTCAGATGCTTTTCCTTCGCCTCGCCGAAGCCAACCTGGACGGCGTTGTATCCGTCGCTGTCGGTCGTCTTGATCTGTGTTACGTACACCGGCCCGGCCTGAATGACCGTCACCGGCACCATCTTCCCCTCATCGGTGAAGATGTGAGTCATGCCTACTTTCGTGCCCAGGATTCCCTGAAGCATTGATTCACCTTCCTTGCGCTTCCACCGGCGGCGGTTCGTTTTTTGGCGTTGCCCGTTAGGGTTAGGGTCGCCCGATCCGCTTCCTTTGAAGCTGTTTGGCGCGTCGTGAGACGCGCGGTTGGAGATGATACCACAAGCTCAAATTCCTTCAACTTTTCGCCCTCCTACGCCGTATAATTTCGAAGCAGACGAAAATCTGTTGATTCAGCGTGATGATCCTGACCCTCGCGTCAGCGATCCAAAACAGTCACCTGGATAGAGGAAGAATGACAAATACAACAAAGCCTAACGGCCTCGTGCCGTTTCCTTTTTTCAACATCCGCAATATCAGTTCGCCGGATGACAGTTCCGCAGATCGAAAGATCCTCACTGGTCACGCGTTGGCTGCCTCATTTGTAAATCTTCCGGACAACGAAAATGTCCGCGAGTATCTCGTTTCAGCTGAAGGCAAGCTACGCCAAACTCCTACGCAAGTGCATCGCGCGATGAGGGATACCTTGGAGAATAAGCCATCCGATTTTTCGGTACTCAACGGTGGAATTGTGATTGTCGCCAGTCGAGTGGAAATTGACGAGAAAGAAAAGATTGCTTACCTGGAAAATCCAAGCATCATCAATGGATCGCAAACCCAGGGCGAGATCCGGGCTTACCTTCAAACCAAGAAAGAGCCGTACCCTGTCCACGTTACGTTTGAGATCATTGAGACAGCGGATCAAGGCCTTGTTGCCGAAGTCAGTATTGCCAGAAACTTTCAGAACGACGTAGCCAGGTTATCCATCGCCGGACGACGAAAGCAATTGGATGAACTCGAAGCGCAACTCGACGGCAAGAAGCTCAAGAAATCCGAAACTGACCGTTCCGACGACTACGTCGACACCGAAAAGCTGCTGCAGGTCATTACGGCTCTAATACCACCCGAACTCTGGCCAAAGGCCAATGAGGAAGGCAATCCCAACAAGGTGTACACCTACAGCATCAAATCTAAGTGTTTGCGAGATTATCAGGAACTTTACGTCCGAGCGAAAGGTGATCCGCAGCGGCAGATTGCTCCGGACGCGAAAGCACAAGAACTCTATAGCTTTTTCTTACACATCGCGCCTAAAGCTTACGAACTCTATAACCAATGGAAAACGCACCAGGGGTTTAAGGGAACGGCGTTGCGGTCAATTGAACGAGATGAGAAAGGTAACGTCGTGAACGTCCCGGACGGCATTATCTTCCCAATCCTATCGGCCCTCTCCGCTTTCGTTACAAAGGTCGGAGGGACATGGAAGCTAATTGTCCCCGCAGTCTTCAGGGATGAAGAACTGATTCGGGCGGCCAAGTCAGCCTATATTGAGATTGCGAATTCGAACCCGTGGAACATGGGGAAGAGCAAGGCGTGCTATTCGCAGCTATTCCAGATCACATCTATCTATCGGCGGCTTCAAGATTCAACGGGCGCACCTGCTCGAGAACTCTTCTAAGACGGAAGCGATCGGGCTGCTCAAGGCTCGCGTAGGGTAGCCGTGGGGTCTGTGCGACCCCAGGCTACAATGCGTGATCCCTTCTGGATCGTGGCCGAGGATCATCACCTATACACACAGCCGCCGATGATGATCGTCGCCAGGTTCAACGCCCGGGCGTCAACCTCAACAACTCCCCGTTCTTATCGTCCGTGAGAACCAGAATCGACCCGTCCGGAGCCTGATTCACGTCGCGGATGCGCTTGTGCATGCCGATGCGCTCCTCCTCCTTCAGCACGTTCCCCTTCACACTCACGCGGATCAGGGCCATCGACGAAAGCCCCCCGATGAGGGCGTTGCCGCGCCATTTCGGGAACTGCGTTCCTGTGTAGAAGATCATGCCGGAGGGCGAGATGACTGGTTGCCAGTAGATCAATGGTTTCACGAACTGGGGACGCGTGTCGTGGTCGGGGATCGGGACGTGGTTGTAGTTGTCGCCGTTGCTCACGATCGGCCAGCCGTAGTTCATGCCACGGCCAGGCGAGTTGATTTCGTCCCCGCCGAGTGGTCCCATCTCGTGAACGTAAATCTTGCCGTTGGCTCCGTTGACGGCGGCACCCAACGGATTGCGGTGGCCCATGCTCCAGATATCGCCTCGAACACCACGACGGTTCGCAAATGGGTTGTCGCGAGGAATCGACCCGTCTGGGTTGATTCGAATGGTCTTGCCGAGATTGCTGTGTAGGTCCTGGGCGGGGGTGAAGCGTTGGCGGTCGCCCGACGTGATGATCAGCTTGCCGTCGGGAGCGAAGGCCATTCGACCTCCGAAGTGGCCGCGTCCGATTGTCTTCGGTGTCTGTCTCCAAATCACCTTTAAGCCCTGCAGCGAGTTGCCGACCAATCTGGCACGGGCAACCGCGCCGCCTTTCAGAACGTTATCGGGCGGGTTTGGCTTCTCGCCGAGCCTGGGGTCCCAAGGGTCGCGCGCGTTCCTCGGCTGGTTCGCGGCCGGCTCCGCGTAATAGAGGTACACGAAGCGGTTCTGACCGAAGTGTGCATCGACCTGCACATCCAAGAGTCCGCCCTGATCACGGTACGCAACTCGCGGCACTCCGGAGATGGGGCTTGACAGTTCACCGTTCGAGAACATTCGCAGCCGGCCCGGTTTCTCGGTAATCAGCATGCTGCCGTCGGGCAGGTTGCACATGCCCCACGGGAACTCGAGCGTTGCGAGGCGTTCGACGGTGATGGGGCCGTCGTTGCTTTGAACGGTGTCGGCGGCGGCAAAGGAAAGAACAAGTGCAAGTGCAGTAATCATAGGAAACCATCCGCCGGAGGCCACGGCTAGGTGTTAGACCCGATCCCGTCCCTGTGGTTCGCCCTTGTAAACGATGACAAGCTTGCTGCCTAATCTCCCGCCCCCCTCCCGGCACATTCATCCGGCAAGGCGAGGGAGTTCTTGGTTCGGAAGTTCCCGGAACCTCCACCCCCTGCCCCCTCCTCCTCCCGGCACATACATACGGCAAGAGGAGGGGAGTTCAGATGCGGCTTTCGTCACGTCTTGAACTTGTGCCAGTCGTCCGTCCTGTCGAAGCTCACGACCTCCCTCAGATACTCGACATCCTTAACTTCGAAATCGCCAATGGGTTCGCCCACTTTGGCACCGACCCCATGTCCCTCGATGCGCTGTCGAGGGAGTTCCAAAACGCTCCCGACTACCCTTGGTTAGCTGCCCTGGACGGGGACACCGTACAAGGCTTCGTGCGCGCGAGCCCTTGGAAGAATCGCGGCGGCTATCGGCAGACCTGCGAAGTTGGCGTCTATGTCCGGCCCGACTTGCAGGGCCGCGGGATTGCGCGACTCATTTACGAAGCCCTTTTGCCGGAACTGAGAGCGAAGCAGTTCCACACCGTCTTGGCAGGAGTCGCGCTCCCTAACGATGCGAGCATCCGGCTCCACGAGAACTTTGGTTTCCGCCATATTGGCACCCAGCCCCAAGTGGGATGGAAGCTGGGAGCCTGGCGCGATGTGGGTTACTGGGCTCTGGTATTCGATGACATTTCGCCGATTGCCTACTCGCTATCGCTCGAGCCCCATGGGGACGAATAGTTCGGTGGCTCTTTGGTGATGCTGATATCGTGCGGATGGCTCTCGCGGAGACCAGCGTTGGTGATCTTCAGGAACTCAGCATCGGTTCGCAGCGCCTTGAGATCGCTTGCGCCGACATAGCCCATGCCGGATCGAAGCCCGCCGACAAGCTGGTTCATCGTTTCGTTGAGCGAGCCCTTGTACGGAACTCGACCCTCGACGCCTTCGGGGACGATGACTCCTCCCTTTTCCTTGACCTGCATGTATCGGTCACTGGAGCCTTGCTTGAGAGCACCGATCGAGCCCATGCCCCGGTAAACCTTGTATGCGCGGTTGCGGTAGATCTCGATCTCGCCTGGGCTCTCTTCGCAACCCGCGAACATGTTGCCCATCATCACGGAGGAAGCTCCTGCGGCAAGGCACTTGACGACATCTCCGCTGGAGCGGATGCCACCGTCGGCAATGGTTGGGATGCCTAGCTTGTTGGCTTCCTCGCAGCAATCGAGCACGGCTTGGAACTGGGGGACACCCACGCCAGCCACGACTCGCGTCGTGCAAATCGAGCCAGCTCCGATGCCAAGTCGAAGCCCATCCGCGCCTAGCGCATGGAGATCGCGAACTCCCTCGGGCGTGGCGACATTTCCGGCGATGACCTTGAGGTTGGGAAGCTTGGACTTGAGCAACTTGACGCAGTCCATCACACCCTTGGAATGGCCATGGGCGGCGTCGATGACGATGAAGTCCACTCCGGCATCCATAAGGGCTTTCGAACGCTCGTACGGTTCGCGGAGCGCGCCGATGGCAGCGCCTACGGCGAGGCGACCCTTGGAATCCTTTGTGCTCAGGGGATGGCGCTTGACCTTCTGGATGTCCTTGATCGTGATCAGACCCTGAAGGTGGAAGTCCTTGTCGACGATGGGGAGCTTCTCGATCCGATGCTCGGCGAGGATCTCTTGAGCCTGGTCGAGAGTCGTGCCGACCGGCGCGGTGATCAGATTCTCGCTGGTCATACGGCAGGAGATCGGCTCGCTGAAGTCGGTCTCGAAACGGATGTCGCGGTTGGTCAGGATTCCGACCAACCGGCCCTGCTCGTTCACGATTGGCACGCCACTGATGTGGAAACGCTCCATCAGGTCGACGGCGTCACGGAGTGTGTTGTCCGGAGCAAGCTTGATCGGGTTCGTGATAACACCGGATTCGGAACGTTTGACTCGGTCGACCTCTTCGGCCTGCTGGTCGATGGTCATGTTCCGGTGAATCACGCCAACGCCACCCTCGCGGGCAATCGCTATGGCGAGACGGGCATCGGTCACGGTGTCCATGGGAGCGGACACGATGGGGATTCGCAGAATGATCCCCGGCAGGAAGGTCGTGGAGGTGTCTACCTCGCTGGGCAGGACTTGGGTGTGCTTAGGGATGAGCAATACGTCGTCGAAGCTGAGACCTTCGCGAAAAGAGGGCAAATTGAGGCTCCTTGTCTTTTCGCTTTATTCTGACACGGTTGGGGGGAGGAATGAGCGGGTGAGTCGGTGAGAGGGTGAGTCGGTGATTTCCCTTGCGTTACCGCCCGAATCACCCACTCACTCTCTCACCCTCTCAAGTCATCAGGTCTTACGGCCACAGGCCGGGCGCTTTGAGGTCCTTGCCGTTCTGCGGGTCTTCCATGATCCACTTGTCCCAGGTGATGTTCAGCGGCTTGTTACCGCTGTAGCTGTTGGCGAGGAGGGCGCCGTTCGCCGTTACTGGGGAATTGAAGGTCATCTGGCCTCCGGCGAAGAAGTAGGCGTCGGCGTTGACGGTGCCGCTGGCCGTCGAGAAGGTGATGCCGTTCGGCGTGATGATCACGATGTGGTCGTTGGGGCTGGCCTTGGTGAGTCGGCTCACGGTGACGCTGCCGGTGACGAAGAATGTGCCGGAGCGGGTGATCGTCGTGTTGTTCAGATTAAGGTTGCCGTTCACCACGACTAGGGCATTGTTCGTTGGGAAGGTGTAGGTGCCGCTTAGGGTCTGGTTGCCAGGAAGGACGGAGCTTGCTTGACCGGTGTAGGTCGTGGCGTTGATTGCAGGCCACTGGTAAGGCGTCATACCGGTGAGGATCGCGCCGTGGACGGTGATGAGTCCCATCGGGTTGAACATCGACGTCGTCTTGAAATCCTGCGAGATTTGGCCGCCCGTCGCGGAGACCGAGATGTTGTTTCGGAAGTACACGCTGCCACTGACGATGGAAGAGGCGGGCCAGGTGAAGTTGGAATTCGAGAAGATGCCGTGCGACCAGATTGTGGTGAGGACTGGCTTGGCGAGGGCGAGGACGGTGGTCTTTGCGATGGCGCGGCCACGGTTGTTGCCAGTCAGCTTCACTTTGACGGTGTTCGGCATGGCCGTCTCGTTATCGAGGATGTTGGCGAGAATGGCTCGACCACCGACCGTGTAGGTCTTTGATTCGCCCGGTTTGATGCGGCGGGCGTAGAGGTCGGATTTGGCCAGTTCATAAGCACCCGTGAGGGCCCAATCGGATTGAAGGCTTTCCTCTTTAGTGCCGGCAGATCGGGAGACGGATCCGGCGAGCCCAACGCTTGCAAAGGCGACCGTTGCCACCGCGGAGCCGAGGACTAACACCATGAGCATGGCGTTTCCGCGCTGCTTGTTTCGGTTCCGTACTGTGGAGGTGGCCAGGTTTTTCATCTCAAACATGGTGGTCGCATGCCGCGTGCCAGACCAATCCGGAGAATTGCCAGGCTTATCGATTTGGCTGCGGGAATTCGAGGTCGATTGCTTCGCCGGGGTTCAGGGCCAGCCAATCGGTCCAGAGCTTCGCTCGAAGACGACGAATGGCTTCGATCTCAGCGGCTTGGATCTCTTCGCTATTCAGCTTCGCATTGATGAGGGAAATCGTTTCGTGGACAGGTAGCTCGCCGCTCGCCCAGTCCAAATCGAGGGTTCCGACGATGGCTTCCACCTTTAGAGCCTCCGCCGGCAGCTCGCGGACCTTGGGAGATCCGGGTTCGCGCTCTTCGAACGAGCCGATATCCCACCCCTGGCCAAGCAAACCGTAGAACGCTTGCCCAACTCCGAGGGTTGTTTCCACGGCAAAGTGAGTCAGATCATGGCGAACGAAGAAGTCGGTGGTTCGCATGCCGGTCGTGGTTCCATCGTCTCGGACGCACGTGAAGGTGTGCGGACGGTCCGCATGCCTCGATTTAGTAAATCTGACCACCACAGCGCTCTCACCATACCGCGACCCGGTACGCTCATCCCGCCTCATGCCGACCCCGCTCAGCTTCATCGAGCTCTCCAGAGAGAACGCGCTCCATAACGTCGCGCAGTTCCGCGCGCTCGTGAGCCCGGGGACGAAGATCGCGAGCGTCGTGAAAGGAAATGCCTACGGTCACGGGATGCCCGAGATGATCGACATCCTCGAACCGGCGGTGGACTACTTCCAAATTGACGACATGCTGGAATTGCGGGAGTTGCGAAAGCACTCGAAGAAGCCAACGCTGGTGCTTGGCTATGTCGCGAAGAGCGAGATGGAAGAGGCGGTCAGGCTCGGCTGCGAACTCGCGATCTATGACGACGAACGGCTGCCCGTGCTCGACCGATTAGCTGCCGAGCAGGGCGTCCGCCAGCGAATCCATCTGAAAGTGGACACCTTCCTGGGTCGCCAGGGTGTGTTTCCCGAGCGGGTCGAGAGCTTCCTTGAGGACTTGAAACGCTACCCGAACATCGAGTTGGCAGGAATCTATTCGCACTTCGCGAACATCGAGGACACGCGAGACTTCAGCCACGCCCAGATGCAGATCGACTCGTTCCACCAGGTCAGCCAATTAGCTGGACCTAATGTCAGCACCCACATTTCATCGACCTCTGGCGTGCTGGTCTACGAACGCGACAAGGGACAGAACCAGATCGTGCGGGTCGGAATCGGCACATACGGGATGTGGCCCTCGGAGTACATGCGGCTCGACAACAAGCAGATGGAACTGCGGCCCGTGATGCGATGGGTCACGCATCTTGCGCAGGTTAAGACGGTGCCGGTCGACTACCCGGTCGGTTATGGCCTCACGTATCGCACCACACGGGAGACCCAGATTGCGATTGTGCCGCAGGGATATTCGGACGGCTACCTGCGCGCGCTTTCGAATCAGGGCCGGGTGTTGGTACGCGGACAGGCGTGCCCAGTTCTCGGGCGGATCGCGATGAACATGTTCACGATCGACGTGTCGCATCTGCCGGATCTGCGTGCGGAGGAAGAGGTCGTGCTCCTGGGCGCTCAGGGCTCGAAGCGGGTCTCGGCGGAATCTCTCGCAGAGGCGATCGGGACGATTAACTACGAGGTCACGACGCAGATCTCGCCGCTGCTTCCGCGGGTTGTGGTTTAGCAGGACTCAACACCCTTCACATGAGTGAAGGGCCAAGATTGGTGAACTGTTGCCCAGCTTTGAATCAAGCCACATCCACCCCTAACCCCTCCTTCAAAGGAGGGGAACCGGAAGGAGCCCCTTGCAACCCGCACCCAGAATCGGATGTAATCGAATGGATGAACGACATCCATGCATGGGTAACCACCGCCAACGGATTTGAGGGCTGCCGGGTCACGCGAGGGCTGGGTTTGGTCCGGGGAATCACCGTCCGCAGTAGATCGGTGTTCGGCAACATTGGCGCGAGCCTGCAGAGCATGGTGGGCGGCAACATCTCCCTCTACACAGAGCTCGCAGAAGCTTCGCGAAAGGAAGCCTACGAGCTGATGATCCAACATGCGGTGGCACTCGGCGCGAACGCGGTCATCGCGGTTCGCTATGACGCTACGGAGATTGCCCAGGGAATCACCGAAATGGTCTGCTACGGAACCGCTGTCGTCATCGAGGCCGTCTCTCCCGGTTAACAGGAGATGAGCCGCCGCAAGCGGCGGCTCTGAGGTGAATCAGCGCCGATCGACGCTGAGAGGCCATAAGAAGATTCCGAGGGTTACGGAACAGCCGTAACCCTCATGTGCATGTTGTTGTTCCCAGCGGCTATCGTCTCCTGGTGAAAGACGCCCTTGTGATAGCTCCACAGGTAGCTCGTGCTGCTGGAACCCACCGCGGCGGCAGCCCCTTGGCCGAACCCCACCCAGGCAGGTCCGTTATCAGCATCTGCCAAAGAAATGCCGATGTAAGCCGTGTTTGGGACGGTCACGCTGGGGACGGTCACTGTCGCGTTGAACGATGTCACCGTGCCAAGGGTTCCGTGAGGAGTTAACGTAATCGTTCCCGTCCACAGGGGAGTTGCGGACGGAACCCCGCTCACCATGTTTCGAATAACGATTGTCGCCGTAAGCGTTGGGTTCTGATTTCCGGAAGGTGAGAGGAGCAGAGGAATACTGATCTCGGTGACCTTTCGAGGCCCGGCCGCGAAGGTCACCTCATCCCCGTACTCGGTATCCGCAGAATGCATCCACACAGCCGTTCCGCGCGCGTGATTGGTCTGGTTGTAGATGACTTGGGCTCTACTTAGAGCGGTTGCCGAAAGCAGGATAAGGGCAGCAAACGATTTCATCGGCTTGAAACTCCGAACACTCGCACACTAGAGATTAACACCAGCGCAAAAGTGTTCGCCAGCTTCATCTCAAGCTCATGAAGAACTCGAAAATCCTTACCCAGAGTTCTTTTCGAGCCACTCGATCCCACCGCGAAGATTGCCAAACACGTCGCCCCGCCAACCGTGACCGCCCGCATAGCTCTTGAGCTCCGTCTTGGCTCCCGCCTTGAGGAACTCCTTTTGGGCGAGTTGGGCAAAGGAGAATGCGGTAACCGTGTCGTCTGGCGACTGCAGCAGATAGTACGCGTGGCCCTTCGCGTTAAACATGGGAGGCAACTGCTCCGGGCGGAACACGGACATCGCGACGAACGAACCCTTCAGCGAGGTCAGACTCATCGATGCCGCATAGGCGGCAGGACCACCGGAGGACCAGCTCAAGCTGTACACCTTCTCGACCTTGTTCTTCTTCTTGACGTCCTCGATTACCTTGTCCATGAAGTCTTCAGTCGCGAACTTCATTCCCTGCCAGCGCTGCTTGCGGGTTGGCCAGACGAGCTGCTGAGCTTGGTCCGGTGACCATTTAGGCGCCACGAGTTGGGCGATCAGGTATCCCGGCGGAAGGGCGTTTTTCCAGATACGGCGGATGAACGGATTGAAGTTGGCACCGCCATCGCCGCCTGGCAGAACGAGGAGCAGCTTGTAGCCTGCTTCCGGCGCGGGTTGGTGACCCCCGATCAGGAAGTAGCGCATCAGCGGATCGTTCCCCGCTTTCAGGTCCTCGTTCTTCACATCGGCAACATCGGCGGCGGCATCTTCGGGCTCTGCGGTTTCCCCGAAGCTCGCCGTGACGTCGTCCACCCAGATCTTGCCTGGGCCGTACATCTCGAGCGTTATCACTACGTTGCGAGCGCTCGCCGGGATGTTGATCGCGCCAGTGTATTGTTTCCAATCGTGCGTTACCGTCGTGCCACGGCCATCTTTGTCACCGATGTAGATGGCGAATTCCCTCGCTACTCCGTTTCCATTCGGAAATCCTGTTGTCAATGTGAACTTGGCGACGTTGTCGCACTTGGCCCACATGCTGACCTTGACCAGCTTCGCCCGGCCGTCGAACGGAAGGCCTTGCGCCATCATGGCAATCGGACTGAAGCCCGGGGAAGAGCGCTCAAATCGAAGGCTCGATTTGCCGCTGTGGAAAGTCGAAGTGTCCGCGGCGATCTTTGTCGGCGCTGTGCCGAACATTTCCTGATACTCCCACTCCTTGGTGCCGTCCTCGAATCCGGCATTCACGAGCAGATTCTTGTCGTCGAGGGGGCCTTCGCCGGCGGTTACCCGATAAGGGATAGCAAGGAGGAGGCCAAGCGTGGCAAGGAGAATAGTCGAGAATCGAACGCGATTAGATGATGGTCGGAACTGCTTCATTGCTTGGATCCTGTGCTTGAGGGTGTGATAGCTGGCGGTTGCGCCGAGCGCCGGGGCAACCGCGCCGCGGTAGTCAGCGGTGACGAGCTTCATGAGGAGACTGCTGTAGCTATTGGGGTCCGCCCCGGTTACGGCCACCGCCTCGGCATCGCATGCTGCCTCGCGTTCGGTCTCCCACTCGCGCCTGGCGAGCCAGGCCGGCGGGAAGAAGAAGAAGGCGACCTGCATCAGGGTTGGAACCACGGCCATCGGAAGGTCGCGGCGGTGGAGATGGGCCATCTCGTGGGCGATGCACTGCCGTAGCTCGTCGTCCGTCAGCGAGGACTCGAGGTCGTCGGGCAGGATGAGAGCAGGCCGCCAAAAACCAGCGACCATAGGCGCGGTGATCTCCTCCGAGTGGAGGACGACTGGACGGATGGTAAGTCCCATCCGGGCTCCTATCTCGCGGGACAGTTCACCGGATCTCGTTGCGCCGGCTTCGTAGGAGCGGCGGCGGATCGCGGCGAGCTTGAATGCCTGGAGGAGGATTGATCCAAGAACAAATGCGACGCCGCCCAACCACACGATCCAGATCGCATTGGGTAGGTAGGGGACACTTCCAAGAATGCCGTCTTTCAGGCTTCTCAGCTCGTTTGCCGTATCCACCGAGAGAAGGGGCAATTCGATTCCAGCCCAAAACAGACCGATGACCAGGCGTAGAGCGGCGAGCCACCAGAGCCACGCCTTCACCGAAGCGGGCACGTCCTTTGCGAAACGTGTGATGATCCAGACCACGCCAACGAGCAGGAGGACCTGCCAGCATGCTGGCCAAAGGGTTGTTGCAAGTCGTGAGATCACTTCCCTTCCTCCTCATCGACCATTGCTTTGAGGCTCTTGAGCTCCTCTTCGGTAAGCCCCTTACTCTTGGCGAGATACGCTACGAAGGGACCGAGGGATCCGCCAAGGGTCTTGTCGACGAACTCCTCGACGATGCCGTGCATCACATCGTTTTGATCCTCGACGGCCTTGTAGATCTGGGCCGCTCGACCCTTGGATCGTTCGAGGTAGCCCTTGCTGCGCAGGCGCTCCATCACGGTGAGGATCGTGGTTCGGGCGAGCCCTTTTGACTCGCCATACTCATCCGCGACCTCGCGGACGCTGCTGGGACCTCGCCGTGCGACGAATCGCAGGACTTCGAGCTCCAAATCTCCAAGGGGTGCTTTCTTCATTTGGCTGTTTCAGACGACGACCGTAGTCATCATATCACAGCATTGACGACTGTCGTAGTCAATGGTTACGCGAGATTGTTCTTGTTAGTCGTGCGCCTCACCGCGAAGGCGCAAACGCCGCGAAGCGGCCTTCGGAGTGCGAGCAGCGAAGCTGCCGCCTATGCTTGCGGTAATCAAAATGTTTGGGCGGGAGCTGCGCTCCAGCACTCCGAGGGCCGCTTCGCGGCGTTTGCGATTACTTTAAAAGTTTGTGTCCCCCTAGAGGAGCATCTGCGATAATTTGCCATGTCGTGGCACCACGCACCTCGCCACAGCACCAAAGGTAGCGGCATCTACTTCATCACTGCCGCGACGCTGCACAAGGAGCACTTTTATCGCGGTCATCGTCGGTTAGACCTGCTGGCAAAAGGGGTGCTTGCCCATGTTGCCGAGGCCGGATGGCGGCTGGATGCGTGGGCCGTCTTCTCTAATCACTACCACTTAGTTGTTGGAATTCCGCCCGATGGTAGCGCCGTGCCAAACGTTCTGCGCACCATTCATTCTGAACTCGCGCAACAAGTGAATGCGCTTGACGATGCTCAGGGACGGCAAGTCTGGTATCAGTATCGCGACACGCAGTTGACAGGCCAGCGGTCCGAGTTGGCTAGAACGGCCTATGTCTATCACAACCCGGTGAAACATCGGCTAGTATCGGTACCCGAACAGTATCGGTGGTGCAGCGCAGGTTGGGAAGCTCCCATGGGTGGAAGATTTGCCGAGCGAACGTTGAGATCCTTTGTACCTTCGAAGATCGCTGTCGACGACGATTTCGAAGTCGTCATCGAATAGAAGCCTTAGCTTTTGCCGCAAACGCCGCGAAGCGGCCTTCGGAGTGCGAGCAGCGAAGCTGCCGCCTATGCTTGCGGTATCCGAAATGTATAGGCGGGAGCTGCGCTCCAGCACTCCGAAGGCGCTTCGCGCATTTGCGTTACACCCGTTAACGGTTCAAAGTTTTAGCAACCGCACCGCGGACTCCATGTCCTTGTCACCGCGGCCGCTGAGGTTCACGAGCACTCTGGTTCCTGCTGGGAAGAGCTCGCGGTTGCGGAGCGGTGCGAAGGCGTGGGAAGACTCGAAAGCGGGAATGATGCCCTCTTTGGCGGACACCCATCGAAATGCGTCGAGGGCTTCGGCGTCGGTCACCGAGATGTACTGAGCTCGGCCTGTGTCCTTGAGATGGCTGTGTTCGGCTCCAACTCCGGGGTAGTCCAAGCCGGCCGAGACGGAGTGAGTCGGGAGAATCTGGCCATGCTCATCCTGCATGAGGTAGCTGTAGCTGCCGTGGAGTACACCGGGTGAGCCTGCGCTTAGCGGTGCGGCGTGGCTTCCGGTTTCGATGCCATGACCTCCGGCCTCCACGCCAATCAGGCGCATCTGTGTATCCGGTAGAAAGGCGGCGAAGAACCCGATGGCATTCGACCCGCCGCCAACGCAGGCGATGCCCGCGTCAGGCAGGCTCCCGTAGCGCTCCAGATATTGGGCTCTGGCTTCGTCGGAAATGACTCGCTGGAACTCGCGGACCATATAAGGGTAAGGGTGGGGGCCGGCGGCGGCTTTCCAGCACAGTGGGATCCGAAGCTTGGAATTCACGTGACTTGAAGTCGCGGC